>JAEEGH010002841.1_pt1 | contig 46200 bp, 49 predicted proteins | sample 9134181 | NCBI WGS metagenome assembly JAEEGH01 (sample SAMN16246544, study PRJNA631951) | gut metagenome | biome: gut microbiome; feature: rumen; material: DP-attached | host: Bos | place: Iran: Karaj | collected 2018-10
TAGGGGTTAGAGAAGAAACCACCAACACCCAACACCTATCACCCAACACCAATCCGACCCTCAAACCTCTCCCCCTATGCAGGGGGATTAAGGGGGTCTAAAGCTTCACGATGTCAGTTACGGTGATATCTTGAAACACCTGACCGTTGTACTCACGCGTCTGAAACCTCAGCGTAGCAGCCACGAGGTCGCCCTCCTGCCATTCCTTTGAGGCAGCTGTACCCAGTACCGATACAGCGTACTCATCCTCAAACTTTCCGCCCAGTTCCTTCAACACAAGGTAACGCTTGTTCAGAAGTCCTGTTTCCGACTTCTCACTCTTCACGGAGAAAACATCTCCACTTTTCACTACTTTTAAAATCTTTGTTTGCATAATTATTTTGCTTGCAGTCACGCTTTTATAAAAAGACTCCAACGTGGTAGTCTTATCTCGTAACCGTACTGCAAAATTAGTGTGTTTTCCTTAGTATTAAGAGAAAAAAAACAACCCGATACACACTAAGGTATATCGGGTATAATCATATTTCAGTAAAGTATATCGGAAGGTATAACGAACCTACCAGTCTCTGCGTCTCCAAGTCTTCCCAGGCTTCAAAAATTGCGACTCATTAGCATAGACATAAAAGCCATTTGGTTGTCCCACTCGTTTGCCAAAGAACAGCTCTATAATCCTAAAGGCAAGGTCTCTGTATTGATTAGGTGGCCATAGTTTTAGGTCATATTCCTTTACTTTTATCTTATTAATAGCCGATTTCATATCTATCATATGATTAAGAGGCTTGTCGAATTTGAAATGAGCATTCACCCAACGGCAGAATACGTCACGCTTGCGAAGCTTGAGCCACTCAAACCGCTCGAAAAGCACACAGACAACAGTCCAATACGACTTATTCCTCAGCACAGCCAAATCACCATCCAGCCCGTCACTAAAAGCAGCAAGCACCTTGTCTTCATCCACACGAGGGTCAAACGGTCCAGCCACACAGGTTGACGGCTGACTGCTCCCAGCCGTTTCTATCACCTCGTCGGCAAAGAAAGCCTCCTGCATCTCGTCAATAGTCATAACCGAGACTCCCAACTCCCTTGCGCAGTCAAGCACCTGTTCCGATTCGCTCACCAGACAGCAATCGGGAATCTTCTGCGACCAATACAACGCAGCACTCTGCTCCCACGATATACAGCTACTGTAGGGTTGGCGGAAATCCAAGAATTCGTCCCAAGCGTCACCTTCTAGATCCATCACTTCGAACATGCCGTGTCTTTGTCCATCGCGTACTTGTGCTTTCATTTTACCTCCCAAATCCTCGAATGTGTATTGGGTCATCGTTAGTTTGCCAAGAAATCTTGTGGCATCCCCAATAACTGTAGGTTCGTTTACGGTTGTAAGTGACTTGACAATGGCATTCATTATCCTGTCGATACTAAAATGTTCCATTGTTGCCTTTTCGGCTACTATAAAATTTAAGAGCTCCATATCTATTTATTGTCGATATAAGATATTTCGTTTGTTCCAAGAATTTCGTTTGCTTTTTCCTCGCTGATGAGGTTTTCGGCTAAGGCGCGATACACCATACGCGAGAATCTGTAAGAAGTTTCTTCTCCCAGATAAGTAGAAGTCTTTGCCCATGCCTTCAGTTTCGGATTCAAATTCTGTTTAATACAGAACTGTGTATAGAGGGCATCGTTCAAGATGCGTTCATCCTTTAAGCGATGGAAGATGGCATCGATACTGATGCCGAACTGGGTCTGCAGACGGCCAACCTCGTTCAGGAACACCTTATTAATACGCGTGCCAAACACCTGATGAAGCACTTCTGATGAAAGAAGCATCTCACCAGCAAAGTAATGACATAGCGCCTCCCGTTCCTTCTCCGATAGGTTATCGCTCATCCGCATTACGCTGTGACCAAACTCATGTAGGCCTGTGAAACGTTTACGCTCCACAGTATAATGCTTGTTGAGTACTATCACAGGTTTTTCATTAACGAATATACACATGCCGTCGAATGCATCAGGAGCCTCAATCTCTATCACACGCAGACCATGAGACTCCAGCAGGTCAATAATGTTGCTCAATGGACCAAGCCCCACATGCCAGTCCTCTCGGATGCGGGCCACCACACGCTTTACGTCGTTTTTATTCGAAACCACAATGTCGCTCAGGTCGTAGTCGAAGTCCGTGCTTATACCCAGTGTATCCTCAATCTCCAGATAACGCTCGGCTTTGTCCTTCACCTCCTCGTTGATGGCCCGTTCGTCGTCCTTTCTCAGTTTCGATTTCTTGCGGTAGTCGGCAGGTCGTGTAATCTGTGCCGTCACCGGACGGAAGAAATAGTCGAAGTCCATACCCAATGCCTGTGCTAAAAGGATATGCACTCGTGAGGACGGCATCATCTTGCCAGCCTCGTACTTCGAGATGTTCGGCTTGCTCACCTCGCCATTTGTACGCTGTGATAGTTCATCCATCGTTAGCCTTTTCATTAGCCGGGCGCTCTTTAGCCTCCGCCCGAAAATTTCCTTGTAATCCATAACTTCTGACTCTATGATTCTGAGTTATATTTCTTTTAGGCAACAAAATTAGGCAAAAATATTGTAAATGTTGCGTTTTGATAAAATAATTAAGATTTTTTAAATGGTATCTACTCCTTCAAATTGCATTGAGAGGTTACAAACTCCTTATTCTTACACTGTACTCTCATAAACGGCATCATCCTCCAAGAAAGGCAGTCTTTCTTCAATTTCATCGTGACAGACAAAGCAACCTGTCTGAGTGTCCTCAGCCTTTACAATATCAGGGATTTTCCTTTTATAAGTAGCAAACGTTTTGCCATTCTCAATCTCTTCGCGACGGGCCATACTGATTTTGGCGAACTCTTCTTCGCGTTCTATGCCAAGAAATCTGCGTCCAAGAAGATTTGCAGCGATACCAGTAGTACAGCTTCCTGCAAATGGATCAAGAATCCAAGCACCAGGTTCCGTTGATGCCATAATGATACGACTCAACAACCCCAAAGGTTTTTGAGTAGGATGCTTGGTACACGTTTTCTCCCAAGGAGCTATAGCTGGTAAACGCCACACGTCTGTCATCTGCGTGTCGCCATTGATGTGCTTCATCAGCTCATAATTATAGTAGTGAGCCACCTTTTCTTTCTTCCTCGCCCAAATAACAAATTCTGTTGAATAGGTGAAGTAACGGCAGGAGATGTTGGGTGGTGGGTTCGTCTTGGCCCAAGTGATGACATTGAGAATCTTGTAACCTAACTGTGTTAGACAATTTGCAACTGAGAAAATATTGTGATATGTTCCAGAAATCCAAATTGTGCCATTATCTTTCAGTTTCTCCCTGCAAAGTGAGAGCCACTTCAAGTTAAAGGCGTTGATATCATCCTGAGACATGCTTTTGTCCCAGTCACCTTTATCTACGCATACCACTTTTCCGCTCTGCACGCTGATACCACCACTCGACAGAAAATAAGGTGGATCAGCAAATATCATGTCGAATTTGAAGTTGAACTGAGGCAGCAATTCAAACGTATCGCCATGAAGTAGATTGAAATCGTGATTGGGTGATTTATAAAAGGCCTTCAGCATTATTTCAAGAGTTTGACGAACGACTCAATACTTGTCAGATTATATACACTTGGAATAGTGTTGTAAGCCTCCTCTAACTTGTTTCGCGCCGACTTCCACCCGATACCGTCTGTTATCCATACAAATTCAAAGCCCTTTACAGAGTTTACTTTAGGAGCTAACTCAGTATAGGCTCGTGCCACCTCATTTAGCTTCGAGCCGCCACCGCTATAGAAGTTCACCTCGATTAAATATTTCTTTTCAGAGGTTTTAATATAGAAATCAAAGCGTTTCTCATCTGTACCAAGCACAGATAATTCAGGGAATTCTGACGAATATACTTCTTGACGAAACCTGATACCATTCACTCTAAAAAGCCTCGCAACGGTATTCTCCATGATGTGACCACTGCGATTTTTACGAGCATTAGTATCAAGACCTGTCTCGATGCCAAATACATAATCTACGAGGTTCTTAATACGACGCGACTCAAAAATCTCAGACAAGCCAGTTCCCTTCAAGAACTCAACAACTTTCTTCTTTGATTCGAAGAAACTCTTTAGAAGCACAATAGTCCCATTCTTATCAACAACGGGTTTATTTCCATCATCTCTAACGGCTATTAGAATACCTAAAACCTCAAATACAGATGGATCTCGCGACCAAAGCTCTTCAACAGCCTTTTCTATATTCTCTTTGCCAATCAGGTAATTGAGTGAGTTCAGGCTTATTTCCACATCTGCCACATTTGCAGATATCTTGTCGAAATCGCAGAAGAAATCCAGCGTCTGATTCGTCTCTTGCAGTTGAGACATAAAAAGATTGAAATTCTTATTCATAGTTCTTAATTAATAGTTCTGTTAGTTTTCCTCTCTTTTCCGGATTGGCATTGATGAATCGAGAGGCGTAGACACGATCGATCTGATAGTCCTTATATAGTTCCTCGAAAAAGGTATCCTCGGGATTTTTGGCAGAACAATCTGCATTGCTTTCCATCCAATAACAACCTGCGTCATTTAATTGATGGCAAAAAGCAGCAAGAGCTCGCTGGTCATCATCATTGAAATCACCTTTGGCGTATGCCGTAAAACTCGATGTGGCATCCAACGGACGATAAGGAGGATCAAGATATACGAATGTAAGCCCATCAGTATGCTGCAGAGTCTGGGCGTAATCGCCCTGACAGATCTCTACTTGTGCAGATTGCAGTAGTTGACTGTCAGCTCTTAACAGTTTTGCATTGCAAATGGTTGGATTAGCATACTTACCAAAGGGCACATTAAATTGGCCCCGTCTGTTTACCCTATAAAGGCCATTGAAACATGTCTTATTCAAGAATATCAGTTGGGACGCCCGGTCTATGCTGTCCCCGATATGTTGGTTATATCGTTCACGAATCTCGTAGAATATCTGGCTTCGCCCGTTTTGGTCTGTTATAGCCAAATAATCTTTTTCTAATCTGTCGAGGTTAGCAATCAGGGCTTCAACATCACATTTGATAATCCGATAAGTGAGAATCAAATCCTCATTGACATCATTGATGACGGCTTTTCTGATGTTGCCAAAATACTGCAACATATAGAATAGCATTGCCCCACCACCAACAAACGGCTCGATGTATGTGAATGGTTCTTTGCTTATTCTCTCTGGTAGATGCTCAGACAACTGACTTAGTAGTTGTCCTTTGCCTCCAGCCCACTTCAAAAATGGTTTTGCTTCTGTGCTCATTGCTCTTTTGTCGTTTGGCTGCGGACAAAAGAAAGCGTACCCTCTTCCTATTCCACTCCAGACAAAGGCAGTCCACCACAGAAGCCCATACAGAGAGTGAAAGGAAGGGGTACGCCTATACAATGACAGGCGTATCCGCATTCCCTGAGACCCTCTGTATAAATGTTTGGTGGACTTTTATGTCTGAGGTCTCTTAGAACTTAGATACTGCTATCTAATTCCACAAAGTTTGCCAGCGCTCATAGTGAGCAATAAGCGGTTGCAAAGTTAAGCATTTCTTTCGACAAAACAAGCGTTCCGCCCAGCTTTTTCACTTTTTCACGCTGATTTCTGTTTCTACGTAGTCAGAAGCATCAAGAACAAGCTCGCAATTTCGGTACATCTGCCTCACTATCTCGACGGCATCATCTTCATTTTCAGCTTCCGTCTCAACAATGCGGCTCAGGACTTCGGTCACTTCTATTCTGTACTTCGTCATATAAATGCAAAATTACCAAAAATCTATGATGATTTAGCAAATAGATCAAAACTTAACAAAAAAGATCAAAATAGATCAAATCTTCAGTACAGCCACATCGGCAACGTCAGCCGTTGCAAAATTACAAAAAGTTATCGAATATAGTCAGGTTTACTCAAAAAACTTAAAATAATCGCTAAAATACTTGCAACTTTCAGAAATAATGTCTATCTTTACACACAGAACAATGGACGTGTTCCATTTATTGGGATTGGGGTGTCCCCGATCGGAAGAGTTGTCAGGTTCGTGGCGACTCTTTTTTTATACACAAAAAGAGTCCCTTTTTTTTGTGTACAATAAAAATGTTGCGCATAAACAACACTTTTTCAAAAAAAAGTTGCTTGGAAACAGCAAAAAACACAAACCAATGACAGTTATGACAGATGACAGTTTTCTGAATTGGAGAAGAAAAGAGTGTTAGTAATATATATATTATAATATATATAATACTAATCAATAAGTACACCGATTTTCAATAACTGTCATTTGTCATTTGTCATCCTTCTAAGGCCCAACCCTGCCCGCTATCGACGAAACGTAATCTTCGAGGGCCGGAAATTACGGATTCGGGGCACGGAAAGTAGGTTTCGCCGTTGGATCAGCAGAACCGTCCCGACATTTCCGCCGACATTTCCGTTGGGTGTAACAGGTACCAGGTCCCTGTTACACCAATCTCTTCACATACGCCGTAGTGCGGCCTACACCCACTTTCTCTATGTAGCCTTCGGTGAGCAGGGCATTGAGGGTGCGCTCGATGGTGGTTTGGCTGATGTCAGGGCACTGCTCGATGATGTCGGCCTTGCGAATCTTGCCCAGCTTGCGGTCGAACAGGGCCTTGATTCGGTCGGGCTTCGACAGCTTGCGATAGGCCAGATGCTCCACACGGTCCTGGAACTCTTTGTAGCCCTTCATCATCACGCCCAGATAGTAGCGCACGAAGGGGATGTAGTCGTTCGTACCCTCATGCCAACCGACTGAGCTGTTCTTCAGCGTTTCATAGTAGGTATCTTTGGTCTTCTCGATGAGCATCTCCATACTGATATACTTGCCAACGATGTAGCCGGCACGATAGAGCAGCAACAGGGTGAGCAGACGGCTCATGCGGCCGTTTCCGTCGTTAAAGGGGTGGATGCAGAGGAAGTCAAGCACGAACATGGGAATAAGAATCAGCGGGTCGTACTGACTGTGTCGTACGGCCTCGTCGAACGCATTACAAAGCGACTCCATAGCCTCTGGAGTCTGGAAGGCCGGCACAGGGGCAAAGCGCACCTGGCTCTTACCACCAGCGCCCGCTTCGGCGATTACATTGTCGGCATTCTTGAACCTACCGCCAGCATCGCTACCGCTGAAACTATACAGGTCGCGATGCAGTTGCAGGATGTTGTTCACCCGCGCAGGGATATACTCATAGCTCTCATGGATGGTAGCCAGTACCTCGCGGTAACCTGCAATCTCCTCCTCGGAACGGTTACGGGGCTCGGACTTCTGCATGACCAGTGCTTCCAGTCGCTCGTCGGATGTATAGATGCCCTCTATCTTGTTCGACGCTTTTGTGCTCTGAATCTTGGCAATGTTGAGCAGGGCAGAGAGCACATCGGCCTTGGCCTCTACATACAATTCCTGCTTGCCCTTGTATTCGTGAAGGGCAGTAATCATGTTGACAATCTCAGGTGTCAACAGCATACGGGGCGTGTCAGTATAGTCGAATGAATGCATATCGTCATCGGTTTTTACGCTGCGAAGATACGGAAAGTATTTTGATTTTCTGCATCAAAACCTGTTTTTCTGCATCATTTTAAGTATTTTTGACGTAGAAACATGGAGTTTGGGGTAGTACAGTAGCTGTCACCTGTCACCACTGTCACCGTTTCCTTAATCCGCCACTTTGCCACTTTGCCACTTTGCCACAATAAGGTGGTGGCAAGTGTACAAGGTGGGAGGCGGATAGTAATTAGAATTATTATATATTATAATATATTATAATATATAATAATTTATAGTATATAGTCAGCACTATCTCGAAGGTGCTTAATGTGGCAAAGTGGCATTGTGGCATTGTGGCAACGAAACGTAATCTTCGAGGGCCGGAAATTACGGATTCGGGGCACGGAAAGTAGGTTTCGTTGCAACGGAGCCGAATTTGAGCAACTTCGATGGCAAAAAGCCATCAAATCGGAGGGCAGAATTTGGAGGCGTGCGAAAAATGTTGTAACTTTGCACTTGTGAAAATGAGGTAATGAAAAAGGCGCCAGTTCAGACCCCAAATCCCATGCGCAGGGGACTTTCACACAAGGCGGGATTCGGCCACCCGATGCAGCTGGCCGCAAGAGAGTCTAATACCATCAAAAACACGATTAAGCGAGAGCAGACCAAGCTCGCTTGAAGTCTGCCGAGCGTGAGTGTTTTCGTTGGTTAAAACAAAAACACAAGCGACTATGGCAAAGATTTTGTATGAAGTAAAACCCAACAACAACCGCAAGAGCGACTTCTACGGCAAGTGGTACGCACGCGTGAAGACACTGGAGACGCTGAACACCAGGGGCATGGCAAACCACATCGCGGAGCACGGCTCGGTATTCACCTCAGACGTGGTGTTCGGAGTGCTGGAGAAGTTCCGAAGCTGTCTCATCGAGCAGCTGCTCAACTCGAAGAAGGTGAAGATTGACGGACTGGGCACGTTCTACACCACCTGCGAGAACAAGAAGGGCGGAGCCGACTCGAAAGAGGAATTCAGCGTGCTGGAGAACATCAAGGCGCTGCACATCAGGTTCCTTCCCGAACAGGAGCAGGAGATGAACATCTCAAGCCGACAGTTCATCAAGAAGGCCAAGTTCATCAGCATCGACCAGCTGAAACCCGACCCCGAAGAGGAGCACGAACCCGAGCCCGTGGAGCCCTAAACCGAACGGAGGGGGCTTCGGCTCCCTCCAAGTTTACTAACCCGTAAAAACATCTACTACCATGAAAAAGGAAACTTGGAAAACCATTCTGCAGGTCATCGTCAGCATTCTGACTGCCGCCCTGACCGCACTTGGAACGGTATCATGCATGGGTCACGGCCCAACAGCATTCTAAAGAACGAACCCTCACAAAAAAGAGACATTGCCTTTCGGCGATGTCTCTTTTGGGGTGCTTTGTGAACTTCTCACAAAAAAGAGACATTGCCTTTCGGCGATGTCTCTTTTGGGGTGCCCGGACGGACTCGAACCGTCGACATTCAGAACCACAATCTGACGCTCTAACCAACTGAACTACGGGCACCATGTTGGCTATTCTATTCGAAAGCGAGTGCAAAGGTAGGCATTTTCTTGCTAACAGCCAAACTTTTGACCGACTTTTTGTAAAAAAGTTTATTCTGCAACATTTGTGGAGGCTGTCGTCTCTTCGTGAAAGAGGAAGAAGACAGCCAACCCTGTTAGGTCCAAAACTCCTTCTCGCCTGTTTCTTCCATCCCTCCTTGACATTTCGGGCAGGTATGGTGGTCCCAGATTCTAATATGGCTACTGCCGCAGTTCAAGCACAGTCGTCCGACCTCGCTTCTATAGGACGGGGCTACATCGGCAATAATACCGCCAACGACAATATTCTGGATTGTCCGGCAGTCCGGACACGACATGGCGGTAATCTCTTGACGGAAAAGGCCTCGTCCTTCGTACACCTCAGTTTCATAGCCGCATGTCCGGCATCGGTAGGTCAGTTTCCAGGCCATCAAACTTGTTTTTTCTCCCTCGCCTGTCGGGCAAACTCAAATAACGACTGGGGCAGATGGCAGTAGCCCGTAGGATTCTTGTCGAGATAGTCCTGATGGTATTCTTCTGCGGTATAGAAATTCTGCAGGGGCAGTTTCTCTACAGCCAGAGGCTGTGCGCAGTTCTGCTGTTCGGTGGCAAAGACATCGTCGATGACTGGCAAGTCCTCGGCATCGGTATAGTAAATACCTGTGCGATAACGAGTACCTTCGTCGTGTCCTTGCTTGTTCAAGCTGGTGGGGTCGATAGCTTTAAAGAACATCTTCAGGAGGAACCGAAGGCTGACCACATCAGGATTGTACGTCACGTGGACGGTCTCTGCAAAGCCGGTCTCGTCAGTATATACCTCCTTGTACGTAGGATGCTCGGTATGGCCGTTGGCAAAGCCCACCTCTGTTTTCACCACTCCGGCTATCTGCTTGAAGTAGTGTTCTGTACCCCAGAAACAGCCTCCGGCAAGGTAGATTTCTTTTGTTTTCATAGAAAAATGATGATGATTGTCCTGACTATTATTATTTCGTTCGCACTTGATTATTTGATTTCACGCAACGGATACCAGTCACGCAGATTGGCACTCTTTTCTATCTTTTCCTCAATATTATCGGGCAATGCCGAGAAGAAGTCAAATCCCGTCAACTGTTCCACGTCATCGATGCTGCGGACGTAACGGCTCATGTCTCGCGAGGCACCCTTGTTCTCATAGACAAAACCAATGGCCTTGTAGTAATTGTCCTGTTTGCGCAGTACTACCTTGAAGAAGGCCTCGGGCACAACCACACGGTTACGGCCGATGGTCTTATGCTGCTGGTCATAGAGCACGGGACCGCAGACTATGTAGAGGTCGCCGTAGCGCTTTGCCCAGGCACGGCATTGCAGCTCGACATCGTTCCAAGCTCCTGTATTGAGGTTATGACGCTGGGGACAGATGTTGGTAAAGAGGAACGACTGTTCCTGAGCCTCCTTGTTCCACTTATTATCGCCCGAGGGACACATATGGCCGCGGTCATAGCCGGAGCCACGATAGTCAGAGTCATAGGCTCTGGGATTGCTGACCTCTGGGTCTTCGTGGAACACCTCGTTATTGCGATTGTAATGGCCTCCGACATGACTGGCTGTCAAGTGCCAGGCCACCCAGTTGGGGATTCGGTTGGCTGCGTTATAGGATGCGGTATATCCTACCCTACGCAGAATCTTCCCCTCGCTGCCCTGAAGTTTACGGGGTATCTCAAGGCCGTTAGGCTTTGTTGGTTTCGCATCGTAGAGCGCTGACGCAGTTTCTACCGTATCGCCATTATCATTTGGAGCGTCGGATGACAGGGGCGTGGAGTTGCATGCCCAAACTCCCAATAGAGGAATTATAAGAATCAGTATCTTTTTCATTGGTTCGGGGTTCTTACTTGTTTTAAAAGAGGGAACGCCTTAAGAATAAAGCGTTCCCCCTTGCTATTGGATTCCAAGACGAGAAAGCACCTATTTCTTCTTTTTCGTCTTCTTTGTTGAAACCTTGACGGTCTTCGTCGGTGTAATCGTCGTTGTGGCTGGCGTTGCCGGCTTGTAATATTTCTGCGCCTCGGGCAACCATCCCTGTAGGTTCTTGATACGTTCGGCATCTGACGGGTGGTCGCTCAATAAAGATGATGAGCCTCCGCCAGTAGCTTGCGACATGCGCTGCCAGAAGCTGATGGCAACCTGAGGGTCATAACCCGCCATCGCAGCAAAGATGAGTCCCATGTGGTCAGCCTCGCTTTCCTGCTTGCGGGAGAAACCTGCCGTGAAGAATTGTCCGCCTGCTTGGGCTACAATTTGTCCCAGCTGCAACATACCATAACTGGCACCCATACCTTGGGCTACTGCACCCAGTATCTGCATGCCATACTGCTGTTTGTATGCATTGCTCAGACGCTCTGCCGAGTGTTTGGCTACGGCATGGGCAATCTCGTGTCCAAGGACAATAGCCAGCGAAGCCTCGTTCTGCGTGACAGGCAGCAGTCCTTCATAGACGACAATCTTGCCGCCAGGCATACAAAAGGCATTCACCTGCTTGTCCTGCACCAGATTGAATTCCCACTGGTATTGGGAAACTTCGTTGGCCAGACCATTAGCATTGAGGTAGCTGACGACAGCATTAGCCAGATTCTTTCCTACACGCTGAACCATCGCGGTATTTGTGGCATTGGCTGATTTCTTAGCCGACGCCATATACTCTTGATACTGCTGATTGCTCAGACTCAATACCTGCTCATCGCTAACGATGAGGTTCTGCTTACGTCCTGTAATAGGAACCGTAGATGTGGTTCCGCAACTCGTCAGAATGGCGGCAACTACGGCAAGCAGGAATAACCTAACCGACTTCATAGGCTTTCAAGGATTTCCGGATTATTTTGCAGGTGCGGCAGGAGTCTCTGCTGCAGGTGCCTCCTTAGCGTCAGCTGCAGGTGCAGCAGCATCCTGCTTCTGCTGGCTGGCATCAAAGCCGGGCAACGTATTGGGGTTAGCAGCGGGAGCCTCGATACCTTCAGTAACTGAACGTCCGACAGTGGGTTTCGGAGCTACATAAGCACATACAATGCTGATAACGACCATTGCGGCGGCCAAGCCCCAAGTGGTTTTCTCAATAAAGTCGGTGGTCTTACGTACGCCACCAATCTGGTTGTAAGAAGAGAAGTTTGATGCCAAACCACCTCCTTTAGACTCCTGGATGAGTACGATACCAATCATCAAGAGTGCTGCAATTACGATAAGAATTACAAATAAAGTGTAAAGTGTCATTTTTTTAACTGTTTTTATTGTTACTATTTATTATTAATTTCTCTAAGAAACGAATTTGGTCTGCAAAGTAAGCATTTTTTTTCGGATAAGCCAAACTTAATCGCTTAATAATTTCTAAAGCCTTCGAATATCTGCCTTGTTTAATGTAAATTCGGGCTAAAGTCTCTGTAAAATACTCCTCTTCTGCATTATCATCCTCTTTTTCCACCTCCTGTTCGGGTGTGAACTGCGGTTCCTCATTCAGTACGATGCGGCCTCCCTCCTGATCAATGAAATTGTCAATGAGCTGCTGCCCTCGTAACTGTGGGATGTCTTCTTCCGGCTGGTCATCCAGCCCTTCACTCTCCAGCAGGTATGCCACATAATCGACCGCCGCATCTGCGGGTGTCGGCTTACGGTGCGGCTTTTGCCCATCTTTGTCTTCCTCCTTGGGAATAGAGTCGAGGAAGTTCTCTATCAACGACATGGTCCGATTGCCTTGTGTCTTGCTCTTGGCCTCCGGATCATTGCCCTGTACACCTTGTTCCTCGCTCTTCATGCCCTGCACCTTGTAGTGGGCAGCCTCCACCAGTTGGAAGATAACCTTTCGGTCGGTAATGTAGATGGCGGCACGCCGCAATTCTTCGTCGAAAGTCGGGTCGTGCAGGAGGTACAGGTTCTGCAACAGCAAAAGTCGTGCCGTCTGGAAATACGGATAGAGCGCCAACAGCGAACGTAGCTCGTAGAGGCTATCCCTATCGAGCCGTTCCGGATGATTGATATACGCTGTCAGCTCCATAACTTTTACTTCCAACTTCTAACCACTAACCTTACCAATTCGCCGCCGTTGCGTTGAAGATCTGGTCACAGATGTTCTCAAACATCTCTTGCACCAGCTGTTCCTGCACGTCATTGAGTGACTGAGTCGTCTCAAAGAACGAGTTTGCGGTAAACTGTTTTTCGAAGTCTTCCTTGTGGTTCTTGTTATTTGTAAAGCGCACATTGACTGTAATGGAGAGTTCTGTCTGGGCAGAATAGCCTTCGCTGGACACAGCCTTGTTACGCTGGTCATAACGTGTGATTTCGCCCTCCAATTTCCAGTCGCCGTTACGACGCACCTGAATCAGGCGTGTATGATTGGCAAAATGGTCTCTCAGCTGCGAATTGAACATACCCTCCATAGGACCCCACACGTATGCGGAACGGACAGGGAAGTCGTTTATCTGGATGGTTTTCACCTCGTCATAGTTGATGCTGGCTCCCGTGAACTTGTAGCTCACGGAGCATGCTGACAGTAAAGTCAGTACCAACAAGCACATCAGTATGCGCAACTTACTTATTGTCCAATCCATATTGCTTCAGTCTTCTATATAGCGTTCTATCGCTGATGCCCAGTTCCTGAGCAGCCTTCTTACGATTGCCGGCATTGCGCTCGAGGGCCTTCTCAAGCATCTGCCGTCCGATGTCGCTCAGGTTCAGGCTTTCCGGTTCACGTTCCAGCTCCACATACTCCTCTGCTTCGGCATCCTCCATCATAGGCGATGCCATAGGCTGCATGGGTTGCAGAGGTGCCAGCTGAGTGGCTGCTAACGTAGTATCTGCCGCCAAAGGCCGTCCGCCTTGTACTTCTTCTATTTGTTTTTTCAGGGCTCCCATCTCACGTCGCATGTCATTGACGTTGCCACGCAGTTCAAACAATATCTTATAGAGTATCTCACGCTCGCTTTCGAACGAGTGTTCACCTTCCCGATGAATGGTGGCCAGCTGTGTACTCTCTTGGTCCTGTGGAATAAACTTCAGCAGGATGTCAGGCGTGATGGTACGCTCGGTGCTGAGAATGGAAATCTGCTCGGTGATGTTCTTCAACTGGCGCACGTTACCTGGCCACTTATAACGCATCAGCAGACGCTTGGCCTCATCGGTCAGTACCACTTTGTCCATACGGTACTTCTCTGCCATCTGCATGGCAAAGAGCCGGAACAACAGCACGATGTCCTCTCCACGCTCACGCAACGGCGGCATCTGCACAGGCACCTGGTTCAGACGATAGTAGAGGTCCTCCCGGAAACGTCCCTCACTGATGGCCTGACGGATGTTGACATTCGTGGCAGCCACTACGCGGACATCGGTCTTGCGAATCTCCGTACCGCCTACAGGGATATACTCACCATTCTCCAAGACACGCAACAGTCGGGCTTGAGTGGCCATTGGCAGTTCGCCTACCTCATCGAGGAAGAGCGTACCCTTATGGGCCACACCAAAATAGCCTGGTGAATCGTTGATGGCTCCCGTGAAGGAACCTTTCACATGTCCGAAGAGCTCACTGTCAATCGTCCCTTCAGGAATGGAACCGCAGTTGATGGCAAAATACTTCTCACGGCGACGTGGAGAGTTGTCATGAATGACTCGCGGAATAATCTCCTTGCCCACTCCACTTTCGCCGACTATCAACACAGACAAGTCTGTTGGCGCCACCTGTAGGGCGACGTCAAGCGCACGGTTCAAAGCCTCGCAATTGCCCACGATGCTATACCGCTGTTTGATGGTCTGAAGTTCCGACGTATTCATTTTTAGCGCACAAAGGTACGAAGAATATCTGACATAATGGCAGATTTGTGACAGAAATTATGCTTTCGGCTGTTCTTTTTTCACCGTAAAGCGTGCTTTCTCACCATCTTCGCGCTTTTCGTGATAGAGTTTGGGCAGCGGATTGACCAACGGCTCATCGTAATCCATACGGTTTCTGAACACGTCAATAGCCAGATAGACAGCCTGACGGAACGACTGTTCATCAGCCACGCCTTTGCCGGCAATGTCGTAGGCGGTTCCATGATCAGGCGACGTACGGATAATAGGGAGTCCAGCGGTAAAGTTCACACCATTCTCCTGTGCGACCGTCTTGAACGGTGCCAAACCCTGGTCGTGATACATAGCCAGCACACCATCGAAGCGGAAGTAGGCTCCGCTACCGAAGAAGCCATCGGCCGCATAGGGTCCGAAAGCCTGAACACCAGCTTTTTCCAGTTCCTCAATGGCAGGGACAATGATGTTCTGCTCTTCACTTCCCAGCACACCTCCGTCGCCAGCATGGGGATTAAGTGCCAGCACGGCAATGCGGGGATTGGAGATGCGCAGGTCACGCTTCAGCGTCTGATGGAAAATGGTAGCTTTCTCGACGATAGCCTCTTTCGTGATAGCGTTTGCTACGTCCTTGATAGGCAGGTGAGTCGTTACCAGAGCCACACGAAGCGTGTCGTTCATGAGAATCATCAGTGCCTTCTGACCATCGCCTACACAATGTTCGATGTACTCCGTATGACCACAGAAATGAAACATATCGCTCTGAATGGTGTTCTTGTTGATAGGTGCCGTAACCAGCACGTCGTACAAGTCATTGCGGAAGTCGGTCATAGCACGGTCGAGTGCTTTCAGGGCTGCCTCGCCGGCCTCTTTCGTTGGCTGTCCGAAGTCCACCTTGACTTCATCTTCAAACGTAGGCAGCAGGTTCAGCCGTCCCTCCTTGGCATCCTCGGCTCTCTCTATGATGCTGAACGTTGTCTGCAGACCGAGTGCCTTGCTGTGATAGGCAGCCACTTTAGGCGAGCCATATACAATGGGGATACACAAATCGAACATAGCAGGATTGGAAAAGGTCTTCATGATAACCTCGTAACCAATGCCGTTCGTATCTCCGTGCGTGATAGCCACGCGAATCTTTCTTTCCATTGATATTATAATTGTTTAATGATTTATGTTTAATCGTCATTATTGACTTCATTTGTTCTTACTCATCGTTGACAACAGGCCGCAGGCAGCAAAGATATCCTGACCACGACTGGCCCTGATGGTCGTAAACACCCCATGCTTGGTCAGATAGTCGCGCAAGGCCTCCATGCGGTGTTCATCAGACGAGGGAAGGTCAACTCCAGGAATCTCGTGGAAGCGTATCAGATTGACACGGCACTCCAACCCTTCCAGCAGCCGCACGATTTCACGGGCATGCAACGGCTGGTCGTTCAGTCCTGCAAAACAGATATACTCAAACGAGCAACGGCGCTGGTGGGTGAAGTCGTACTGTTTGAGCAGTTCCACCGTGTCGGCAATGCTCTGTGCTTTCTCGGCTGGCATCAGTTGCAGGCGCTGTTCGTGAATAGGCGAATGCATAGAAATAGCCACATGACACTGGCTCTCATCCAGGAAACGTTTCAGTTTCCCCTTCACGCCGACAGAGCTCACCGTGATGCGCTTGGGACTCCATGCGTAGCCCCAGTCGGCCGTGAGCACTTCAGTGGCACGTAACACATTGTCGAGATTGTCCATCGGCTCACCCTGTCCCATGAAGACAATATTCGTCAGGTTCTCGGCCTCCGGCAGAGCATAGATTTGGTTCAGGATGTCGGCAACGGTAAGGTCTCCTTCCCACCCTTGTTTGCCTGTCTGGCAGAACAGACAGTTCATCTTGCAGCCTACCTGGCAGGATACGCACAGCGTGGCTCGTTCTCCATCAGGAATATAGACCGTTTCCACGAACTTTGTGGCGAGCGGTGAGTGGTGAGTAGTGAGTACAGGAAACAGGTACTTGACGGTACCATCCTTTGACCGCTGGCATTGCAAAGGAGCCAAAGCGCCCACTTCAAAGTGTTCGGACAGCCGTTCGCGGTTTTGTTTCGAAAGGTTTGTCATCTCGTCTATCTCGCTGACATGCTTTTCGTACAGCCACTGGGCTATCTGCTTGGCCGTAAAGGCAGGCATACCGAGTTCCTGCACAGCTGCTTTCAGCTCCGCAGGTGTCATTCCGAGCAAACGTTGTCTTCCGCTTTCCATCTCTTGATACTAAAACGCCGCAAAGGTACGAATAAAAATTGAAACGACCAAAAGTCACATGCTCTTCAATGTCAGAAGACGTTCAATGCCCCGTTTTCCGTTCCTGACCGTCAGCGTAATGTCACCTGCATTCTTCGTTGTCCGTACAATGACGACCAACTGTCCACTGAACAACCGCATCTGCGGTTCTGTGAAAGGCTGCAGGCTCGTGGCATCACCGTTGCAGGCTGCTTGGAAGACTCCGGCGCCTGTTACCTCAAACGTCAGTTCATCGTCTGCCGTTGGGCAGAACACACCATTGGCATCAGCCATCGACACCGTAATGAAAGCCATATCGTCGCCATCAGCTTTCAACGTTGTCCGGTCAGCCTCCAGCACCAGTTGCGCAGGATTGCCGGCCGTTACCGTCTTCGTACGGGCAGCCTCCCTACCCTGTTCGTCGTAAGCCACCACCTCAATGGTACCTGGCTCGTACCTGACCTCATTCCAGCGCAGGCGGTAGCGGTCCAAACGCTCTGAGGGCTGTTTCTTCAGACGTCCCTGCGACCGTCCGTTGACAAAGAGCTCTGCCTCCGGATAGTCAGTATAGACATAGACGGGTGTTACCTCACCTTCACGTCCCGGCCACGTCCAATGGGGCAGCATGTGGAGTGTATGCTCCTGCCTGTTCCAGTGACTGCGATAGAGGAAGTAGCGGTCCTTCGGCAGACCTGCCAAGTCGCATATGCCAAAGTAGCTGCTCCTGCTTGGCCAGTATTCATCATAAGGCGTAGGCTCGCCTAAATAGTCATAGCCTGTCCATACAAACTCACCAATCACCCAGTTTTTTTCGTCCTGCCACACCCAGTCATCGTCGGGCAAGTTCGACCATGGGCACCACTCCACGTCATAGCTGGAACACTGGCCGTCGGCCTTTTCCAATGCCGCAGGGTCGTAGTTAGGCGAATAAGAGGCAAACTGTGAGTTATCGTTGGGCACCACAGGGAATTTATACACGCCTCGGGAACTGACTGTCGAGGCCGTCTCGCTGCCCAACAGGAATCCCTTGGGCAACTGTCGTATATTGTTCTCATACTTATGTACGCGGTAGTTGAAGCCCGGCACGTCCATCACCTGTGCAAAGCCGCTCTTCAGCGCATCTTCGGCGCGGTCCATACCTTGTGTGACCGGGCGTGTGGGGTCCAGTTGATGACAGATGTCCTGCAGGTGGCGTGATATCTCCCTGCCCTCGTCGCTCCATTGTTCCGGAATCTCATTACCGATTGACCACATAATGATACTCGGATGGTTACGGTTGCGAAGCACGAGGTTCTCCACGTCGCGGTCAGCCCATTCCTTGAAGAAACGGGCATATCCGTTCTTGCACTTGGGGTAAATCCACATGTCAAACGACTCGGCCATCACCATCATGCCCAAGGAGTCACAGATGTCCATCTGCCACTGGCTCGGCATGTTATGTGCCGTACGTATGGCATCGGCGCCCATCTCTTTCATGGTCTTAATCTGACGGATAAGAGCGGCCTTGTTGATGGCTGCGCCCAACGGTCCCAAGTCATGATGCAGGCAGACGCCCTTGAGTTTGCGCGTCACGCCATTTAGCTGGAAACCGCCTTCTTTAGAGACACTGACCGTACGGATGCCGAAACGCGTCTGAGTCTCATCCAGCGCCTCGCCATCAAATATCTGAGCCGTAGCACCATGCTTTTCAGCAGCCAATCCCAGAGTCATCGTATATAAATAAGGTGTCTCGGGCGACCACAATCGGGGATTCTCTACTTCCATAACAAATTGGACGATGCCATTGGGCTGTACTTTTTCCCAGGTCTCAGCAACCGTTTTGCCCGAGTCATCCTTAAGTACAGCATTCAGTTTCTGCGCACCGTCAGGATTGGCCACTCGTGCAGATACGCTCACCACAGCCTTACCGTCCTTTATCGATAATGTACGTACGCAAGTATGCCAGTCATCGATGTGGCTTTTGGGGGTCAGTAGCAGTTGTACGGGGCGATACAATCCGCCTCCAGGATACCAGCGTGAACTCTCCTCTACGTTTTTCAGACGGACCTCTATCAGGTTCTCACCCACATGCAGAAGCGACGTGACGTCCAGACGGAAGGCATTATATCCATAGGCCCAATAGCCGGCGTTACTGCCATTGACATACACCGTGGGCTCACTCATGGCACCGTCGAATACCAATGTTGCATTTCCCATCGGCTCAGTCATTGTGACTGTTGTCTTGTAGTACCCCTCGCCTATCCAAGGCAGGGCGCCACTTCGTCCGCTCTTCTCGGTAGCCTGCGTCTCGCCATTCTGCTCAATGGCGACCTTCTGCAGGTCCCACTTCTTGTCGAAGGGTCCGCTAATCGCCCAGTCATGGGGTATTGTAACTGTTTGCCATTCTGTGCCGTTTCTGGAAAAGTCCCACTGTCGCAAGTCCAAAGACTGACGCTGCGCTGATGCACCAAGAGCTACAGCACTGAACAGCAGGATGGATTTCAATTTTAGGATAGTCATGTTCATTGTAGGTTTTCAGTTTTGTTTCGTTAGGCAAAGGTAATCATTTTCCTTCACTCACACAAGCAAAACAAAAAAAAAATCTCCGCAACCAGAATGGCTGCGGAGACTATAAGTTTTCGTCAACGTTTTTCGTTTTCGTTTATTTTGCCATATCGTTGAAGGTAGCAACGCGGTTGAACTCGAGTTCCTCGAAGAGCTCATCCGTAGGACCACAACCCTGAGCGCTCAGGCGGTCGGCAGAAATCTTATACTTCTTGATGAGGGCGTTCATCACGGCGTTGGCACGATCAACAGACAGTTTGTTGTTCAGCTCCAGCGGACCCTCGGGAGAAGCATAACCCTTCACCTCCACCTTGGCCTCGGGATGATTCTTCATGTAAGAAGCAATCAGCTCAATGGGAGCATACTGAGCAGGATCAATCACGCTCTTACCCTTGCGGAAGAGAACGGTCGGCTGCAGGTTGGTAGCAGTAGCGGGCTTCACATAGACAGGATCGCAAGGCTTGCTGTTGCAAGCGTCGAGAGCAGCCTGCAGATCACGGATCTGAGCATCCTTGGCTGCCAGCAGAGCATCCTTGTCGTTCAGGTTAGCACGCAGCTCGTTGATCTTGTCGTTCAGACCGTCAATCTCAGCCTGGTCACGGAGCTCAGCAATCTTGAAGTTGTGGGTACCGTTGCTGTTCTTGAACTTGTAGTTAACACCTACGAGAACTCCGAGAACGGCATCGTACAGGGAGTACCTTACGCGGTTGTAGTCGTTACGGTTCAGCGCCCAAACGATGTTCGGCTCAATGTAGAGCTGCCAAGCCTTCTTCTGGCCGAGGTTGAACGTGAAGTCGATACCGGCCTTTGAAGTCAGGGCATTAGCCTCACCGCTGGCGTTAGGCGACAGGAGGCAACCATACAGGTGCTCCCAGCCGAAGCCACCCAGAGCTACAACCTCGAAAGTGCGGGGCTGACCAGGATAACCGCCAAACCAGTTGCTCAGGTTAACGGTACCGAGCAGGCTGACATTGGTGCTCTTGATAGCATTCTTGCTATACTTACCGGGCTTGTCACCCAGGCGGGCTGTTCCCTCTACGGCAAAGCCGACAACCGGAGTGAAGTAACGGCCGAAACGCAGACCCACCTCAGGGTTGATATTCTTCATCACCTTGAAACCATGGCCGGGTGCGTTGATACCGCCATTGATACCGATGTACCAGTTATCTGTTGTCTTGCTCTCCAATACTGTCTGAGCAGACATCGTCTGTGCTGAAAATGCAGCAACAGCAAACATTAAAAGATACTTCTTCATGTCTATAATACTTTTTGTTTGTTATATAAAATTTACATTTCTTTCGAAATCGGGTGCAAAATAAATAAAAAATAAGATAAGTTCCAAGAAATTAGGTCAAAAAGTGCTGTTTTTCAGCTTTTTTTTGATGTATTCGGCTATAAATCCTGACTTTCCGACGTTTTTTATTCTGCATCGTCCTCTGACTCCGGTTTCCTGACCGTCTTACGAATGGCGCGCTTGCGGGTCTTTTTCTCCTCGGCAACGGGTTTGTCGAGCTTGACGCCAGCCAGTTCGGGGTCAATCATAATACGTCCGCAATACTCGCAGACGATAATCTTCTTGTGCATCTTGATATCCAACTGACGCTGGGGCGGAATCTTGTTGAAGCAACCACCGCAGGCATCACGTTGCACATAGACGATGCCCAAACCGTTTCGGGCATTCTTACGGATACGCTTGAACGACGCCAGCAGGCGCGGTTCTATCTTGGCCTCATAGTCCTTCACCTTTGCCTTCAGTTTGTCCTCTTCGGCACGTGTCTCTTCCATGATTTCATCCAGTTCGTTTTTCTTCACCTCCAGGTCGTTCCTGCGCTCATCCACAGCTTCCTGGCTGGCCTTCAGCTCTTCCTGCTTCTCGGCGATGCGGTTCTGGGCCTCCTTGATTTTCTTGTTGCAGAGCTCTATCTCCAGCGTCTGGAACTCTATTTCCTTCGACAGCGTGTCATACTCGCGGTTGTTCTTCACTTCATTCAGCTGCTTCTGGTAACGCTCCACACTGGCCTGTGCCTCCACAATCTCACCTTTCTTCATGGTGACGGCCTTCTGGAACTCGTCAATGTCACGCTGAATATTCTCAATACGCGTTGAGAGACCTTCGATTTCGTCTTCCAGGTCTTGTACTTCAAGAGGCAGTTCACCTCTCAAGGCACGCTTCTCGTCAATAGCCGAAAGCGCAGCCTGCATCTGATAGAGGGTCTTCAGGCGCTCCTCTACTGATAACTCATTGGGATCTTTCTTTGCCATAACTACAATTTACGATTTACAAATTTTCGATTTTCGATTTATTTTTCAATTATCCAATTTCAGAATTTAGAGGTACAATATCGGATTGGTGCAGGTTTCTGCTATTTCCGTGCGAACGCCGGGACATTCCTTCCGGATAATCTCGCGGAACAGTTCGCTGGTGTACTGCTCACTCTGGTAGTGACCGATGACGCAAATCTGTATCTGCTGTTCATGGTCGAAATACACATGGTAGTGCATCTCACCCGTCACGAAGGCATCGGCACCTGCCACTACGGCATCAGGCAGCATGAAATCGCCAGCACCGCCACAGATGGCCACCTTGCGGATGGGACGTTCCAGCAGTTGGTTACACATCACGCATGCCACGCCGAACCTCTCCTTCAGCATCAGCACAAAATCCTTGGCACCCATCGGCTCCGGCAACTCAGCCACCACCATCGGACACTTCTCTCCGTTATCGCTAACGTCATCGTTCCCGTCAACTACAGCCCCCATCTTCTCTGCCATTTTGAAGTTCACGCCACCTATTGCATTATCCATATTGGTATGCATGGAGATGACGCAGAGGTCGTTCTTGATAGCCTTGATGACACAGCGCTGCACAAAGTCACTACCGCTGATTTGCTTCAGCCCGCGGAACAGCAGAGGGTGGTGGCTCACAATGAGGTTACAGCCCTTACGGATGGCTTCGTCAATGATGGCTTCGTTGACGTCCAGACACAATAATGCCCCTGAAACCTCCGTCTCTGTCAGTCCTACTTGCAGGCCAGCATTATCCCAGCTTTCCTGTAAGGGCAGAGGCGCGAATCGTTCAAGGGCGCTCAGCACTTCTTTTATTTTCACGCTGCAAAGGTACCACAAATCAATGAATTAACAAAATAATTCCCAATTTATTTTCAAATCTCTTCCTTAGCCTCATATGAGGGTCGTTCACATCTCTACGATACAAAGTGGGAGAAACTGCCAAAGAAAAAGGCGTTTTCCTATGTTAAATCACTTCACCACGACCTTGCGGTCATTCACGATGTATATGCCTTTCGGCAGATGGTTGCTGCTGATGCCGACCTTACGGCCGGAGAAGTCATAGACTTTCTCTGGATTATTGTGGCTGATGCTACCGACTTGCACGCTTGTCTCGCCGTGTGAGGGCAGTGTCACGTCAAGCGTACGGTCGGAAGTCAAGTACTCGTGGTCTTCGCCATAGTGGCTCATGTTGTCAAGAATGCTATAGATGGAGGCATCCTCAATACCACCATATGCCAGAGCCGTTCTATACACAAAATCACTTTTATAGCCCTGATATCTGGTTCTTAAACCTTCTCGCTCTGTGGCATTCGCCTCTGCGTCTTCATCACCTTTAGCATGCAGGATAAACATATCAGCGCCAAAGTCAGCCAGTTCGTCTATTTGCCAAGCTACGAAAGGCGCAAGGTTTCCTGCTTTCTGATTCATCTTCGATTTTGCCAATGCTTTCAGCCGACCATGCAACCATTCCTCACTGCCAGCGGGATTAAGACTTTCCGTAGCGACATGGAGTGTCTGCATATCTTCTGAGAACGTAAGTAAACGATAGTCGCAAGGATAGGAAATGAGTGAACCTGTATTGATGTCATAGATACCATTGGTTTCATCGTCATTCCAGTCGTAAGCGATATCGGAAGCGTGGAAGTGACCAGTCAGTATTACCTTTACACCAGCCTCAATGAGTGCATCACGGACAGCGGTGTTGCTTCCTACGGTATAGGTAGAGATATACATACTGGCACCCTTAATATGCTCAATCAGCGGATGGTGCATCATAGCGATGACCTGCTTGTCGTTGGTGCATGCGTCCTTTGCTTGTTCGCAGAGCCAACTGAGGGTTTGGGAGGGAACGGAACTGGTGTGTGAGTCGATGCCTAATAATACCAGGCCTTCCACAGGCTCTGCCACATAACTGAGCGAACCATTCGGATCGAGTGTGCTGCCTTCGCCATAGCCGAATGCTGCATAACCCACATCAGCAGAGGCAAAGTCTTTTACAGCAAGTACCGGAGCAGTTTCTGTTGTACCGTCAGCATTAAACTGGGTAGGACTCCCTGACCTTCCGAAGTCATGGTTGCCAGGTATGACATATATGTTCTTCAGGCCCGATGCCTTGAGTTTTTCTATCACATAAGCGTGACTGGCCAACTCTCCGTCTTTCGTCAGGTCGCCTGTTATGAGCAGGACATCTGCTCTGCCACTGACTGCCGTCAGAAACTGGTCGAAAAGCTCAACACTATGCTCCAGCATTTTGCGGTCCCCGGCATAGTAGGTTTTCCAGGCATTCTGGGACTTTGCCTCTTCGGGAAGCAGGCTCGGTGCCATCACGTGAATGTCCGAGACAACCGCAATACGCGTCTGTGCAGCCGAGTGCGAAGGCTGTTGGTCCTCGGGCTGCGACTTCTGAAATGAGTTACTGAAAGCTGGACCACATACCAGCAAGAACAATAAGGATACAAAAATGTGCTTCATCTCTTAAAATATTATGCCCACTCCATTACTGAGGACCGGCATTAGTGTGCAAAGATAAGACAAAATACGAAGACGGCCAAAGAAAAGCCCAAAAAACATTCTTTTTCTCATTTTCGAGGTGCATGAGAATAGGAATCCTTCAAATGAAGAAGAAACGTGGCTGGAATACTATGGGGACAAGGAGATGACGGTAATTGCGTGACATAAGTTATCGATTAGCAAGACTCACACAACCCTGCTCTTCCCGTGCATTCCTGAGTGCCTGCAATTGCGGGCAATATCTGCGAGCCGCTGCTTCCCCGGCTTCTATCATACGCCGGCTGCGGCTATTGCTGAAGATGTAACCGTCGATAACCTTCAGGGGAGGCTTGATGTAGATGTCTGCCAGTTTCACGTTCTGCCTGTAGCGCTTTACTTCGGGATGGGAGACCGCCCAGTGCAACAGTCCGCCGATGCCGAGCCGTTCTTTCAGCGAGAAACCGGCCTGCCAGAAGGTGATTTGCTGAAGGTCGATGGCGATGATGGTGTCGATGCCCATGTTCCGCAACACATCGGTGGGCAGGTTGTTCACCATGCCGCCGTCCACCAGCCGCTTACCCTGGATACTGACGGGCGGGAACAGTAGCGGCATGGCTGCCGAAGCCTTGACACAATCTGCCAGGACCCCATGATTCAGCACCTGTTCGGTATAGTCGTCAAGACATGTCGCCACACAGCGGAAGGGAATGGGCAGCGTGTCGAAGTCGGTGTCGCTGCGGCGGCCCGTCATTTCCTCGAGGAGTGCCCAGTACTGCTTTCCATTCAGTATTTTCCTCCACGACTGCGAACAGCATATCTGTGCCATCTCATCGGCACTGTATCCACAGCAATAAAGAGCTCCCACAATAGCTCCCGCACTGGTTCCGACCACGATATCAGGTCTGATGCCCATGCGCTCGATGACCTTCAACACCCCGATGGCCGCTGCAACGCGGGCACAGCCCCCACTAATGGCAAGACCTATTTTCCCAACGCCTTTTTCCACGTCACAAAGGTAATGAAAATGAATGTCACACGTTGCTGAGCAGCCAGCCAAGATATGCCAGATAGCCCAGTACAAGGACGACACCCTCCCAGCGCTCAACGGTGTAACGGGTGAAGGAGAAGAGCCACACCAAAACCATAGATCCGAGCATGACACCCATGTCGAGCGGCGCAATACCTTCCATCTGCAGCGGGCTGATGGTAGCCGTAGCGCCCAGAATGAGCAGGATATTGAAGACATTGGAACCGATGACGTTACCTATGGCGATGGCCGACTGACCCTTTCGGGCTGCCACGACGCTGGTGGCCAACTCGGGCAGCGAAGTGCCGCCTGCCACAATGGTGAGACCGATGACGCTCTCGCTGACTCCCAGTTCGGCAGCCACGCTGGAAGCAGAATCGACAAAGAGGTTACTGCCGAAGACGAGGCCGGCAAGTCCCAGCAGAATCCAGATTACTTGGAGGAATACGGAGGAGGGAGGATTCAAGGTGCTTTGTACCTGCCCTTCAGGTGCCCCTTCTACGCCATCCACCTTTAACCCTCCTACCTTCGCTTGATAAAGCGTATAACTCATGAAGACTGCGAAGCCTACGAGGAGGATGATACCGTCGATACGGCTGACGGAGCTATCGACAGAGAGCAGCAACAGCATGACGGAGGCAACGACGGCAAAGGGTATGTCTTTCTTGACGGTGGAGGGGCTGATGACCATCGGGGCGACCATCGCTGCACAACCCACAATGAGCATCGTGTTCATGATGTTGGAACCGACGACGTTACCCACTGCCATGTCGGGTGTGCCATTCAGGGCCGACATCAAGCTGACGAAGAACTCAGGAGCCGACGTGCCGCAGGCAACTATGGTTAGGCCAATGACCATCTCGGGCACTCCAAAACGACGAGCCAGCGAAGAGGCTCCCTCGGTCAGACGGTCGGCACCTACCAGCACCAACGTCACACCTATTATTATAAATAAAATATCAAGTAACACCTTTGTTATTTACGATTTACTGATTTTCGATTTATTTTGAAAGAAATTGCCAGAAATTAATCAGAAATTCTTCAATTCTTGTTTTCGTACTTTCGTATATTCGTTCATTCGTCCCAGTCAAAATCGTCAAAGTCTTCTACCACAGGGCCGATGAACTCATCGAGCGCACGGCGTTCCTTCTTCGTGGGACGTCCTGTGCCACGGGCTCGGTTGACGAATCCGCTGATGCGGTTCATCTCCAGTAGTTCGTACTGGTCGGCTGTCGTCACGTTCTCATAGATCTCGGGCAGCAGTTTAGCCCCCACCCGCTGCTCAATGGGTTTGAGAATCTTGAACGAATAGGTGACAGGGGGTTTGCGCACGCTGACCGTCTCGCCTGCCTTCACCATGCGCGAGGGCTTGACATTGACGCCGCCGATGGTGACACGGCCGTTCTTGATTGCATCGGCAGCAATGCTGCGCGTCTTGAAGATGCGTGCTGCCCACAGCCATTTGTCTATTCGGGCAAGACTCTGCAGGCTCTCAAGACTCTCCCCCTGCCCCTCTCTGTGAGAGAGAGGAGAAGATACCTTATGCGTTGTTGGCTTTTCCTTCATATTTATTCTTTATGAGCAAATCTCTCCCCTCCATTCAGGGAAGGGATGGGGGTGGGTCTCCTTCCCAGTTTATTATACTGATTCATCGTCACGTCGATACCTGCCAGAACGAAGCTCCTGATGATATCGACCGCCACATCGACGGCTGGCTGCAGCTGCTGCAGTTGCTCGTCAGAGAAACGGCCGAGCACCCAGTCAACCTGCATACCCTGCGGATAGTCGTTGCCGATGCCCATGCGCAGACGGGCATACTGCTGCCCGATGAGCTGCTGGATATGGCCGAGGCCGTTGTGACCGCCATTGGAACCGCTGGCCTTCAGGCGAAACTGACCGAGGGGCAGCGCCACGTCGTCGCTGATGACGAGCAGGCGGCTCTGGTCGATGTTCTCCTTGTTGAGCCAGTAGCGCACGGCATTGCCGCTGAGGTTCATGTAGGTGGAGGGCTTCAGCAGCAGCACCTTGCGTCCCTTGAGCGACGTCTCGGCCACAAAGCCGTAGCGACGGTCGTCAAAAACAATATTGGACGCCTTCGCAAAAGCGTCCAATACTATAAAGCCTGCATTGTGGCGGGTCATGTCGTACTCGGCGCCGACATTGCCCAAACCAACAATTAAGTACTTATCCATTCCTTGTTCTCTCTATAAGCCGTAAGCTGTAAGCCGTAAACTAACTTAAGCCTCCTCGGCAGCAGCTGCTGAACGAGAAGCACGTGTAGCCTTCACAGAGCATACAACGACCTCAGGAGAAGTTGCGATGTCGAGACCTTCGAAGCTCAGCTCGCCTACCTTGATGCTCTTGCCGAGCTGCAGGTTGGTAACGTCGATGTCGAGCACCTCAGGAATGTTCTTGTAAGGAGCGGTAACGTTAATCTTACGGATAGACAGGCTGATACGGCCACCATCGCGCACACCCTGTGCCAGACCGTTGAGTTTCACGGGGATACCAACGGTGATGGGCTTCGTAGCGTTCACCTCGTAGAAGTCTGCATGCAGCAGTGCATCTGTGGTGGGATGGAACTGCAGCTCCTTGACAATGGCAACGTGCAGCGCACCATCAATCGTAATATTCATTACATATACGTGAGGCGTGTAGATGGCCTTACGCAGCTCAGACATGGGAATAGCGAATGCCAGAGCTTCCGGCTGACCGTTCTCACCCTTCTTTTCTCCATAAAGGTTACAGGGAACCAAACCTTCCTTGCGAAGCAGCTTGCTGGCCTTCTTGCCAGTGTCGGTGCGCTTCTGACCGTTCAATGCGATTTCTCTCATTTTGTGTTACTCTAAATTAAGTTGTTAATAATACGTTTTGCTTAATTCACCATCACACGGTTTCTAAAAAGCGGGTGCAAAGGTAATAATAATTTCAGATTTACGGTTTACTATTTACGTTTTTTTTCAAAAAAATGTTGTTTTTCTTGCGTAATCGCCAAAATGTTCGTATTTTTGCACTTGATAAGTGTATCAAACATCTATAAAAGCATTATGATTAATCGCGAAATTATTAGGATTAAGGTAGTTCAGTTAACCTATGCGTACTATCAAAACGGAAGCAAGAACATTGATTCGGCTGAGAAGGAACTCTTCTTCAGCCTCTCCAAAGCCTACGACCTTTACAACTATCTGCTGGTGCTGATCGTGGCCATCACCAAAGAGGCCCGCAAACATCTGGAGGTGGCACAGTCGAAGGCGCGTCGCGAGCATACAGCGGAGCCCTCAGGGAAGTTTGCCTTTAACCGCTTCGCCCTCCAGCTGGAGGAAAACCAGATGCTCAACGACTTCCTGGAAGTACAGAAGAAAGACTGGAGCGACGAGGTGGAATTTGTACACAACCTCTACAACCAGATTGTGGAGAGCAGCATCTACAAAGACTACATGGAAAGCAGCGACGACTCGTATGCCGCCGACCGTGAACTGTGGCGCAAGATATACCGTACATTCATTCAGGACAACGACAACCTGGACAGCGTGCTGGAAGAGCAAAGCCTCTACTGGAACGACGACAAGGAGATTGTGGACACCTTCGTGCTCAAAACCATCAAACGATTCGACGAGAGCAACAAGGCCAGCCAGGCACTGCTGCCCGAGTACGACAGCGAAGAGGACAAGGATTATGCACGCAAGTTGTTCCGATCGACCATTCTGAACGCCGACGAGTACCAGGGGTTCATGAGCGAGGCATCACGCAACTGGGACTTCTCACGACTGGCATATATGGACGTGGTCATCATGCAGATAGCCATTGCCGAGATGATGACATTCCCCAGCATACCCATCAGCGTAACCATCAACGAATACGTGGACGTGGCAAAGCTCTACTCCACCCCACGAAGCGGCGGCTACATCAACGGCATGCTCGACACCATTGCGCGTCACCTCATTGCCACCAACCGCCTACTGAAGACAATTAACAACAACAAATAACAACAAAAACAACATTATGAGCCCGAACGCACAAATGCTTATCATGATGGTGGCCATCTTCGCCATCTTCTATTTCTTCATGATTCGTCCGCAACAGAAAAGACAAAAGGAAATACAAAAATTCCAGAACTCGCTGGAAAAAGGAACACAAGTATTCACCAGTGGAGGAATCTACGGAACTGTGAAGGAAGTGGACCTTGCCAACAACATCGTGGAAGTGGAGATTGCCCGGGGCGTCATCATACGTGTCAACAAAGGACATGTATTCAAGGACGAAGCAAGCACTCCTGCCACCAAATAAACCAACAGCGTGGGACTTTCAAACTTCTCCAAAATCGTCAGGGACTTCTTGTTCAGTAACCTCAACAAGCAGTTTCTGACGTTCATGAGTTTTCTGGCGATATCAGCCATCTTCTGGCTGGTCAGCACACTCAATGCCAATTACGAGAAGGAACTGAAAATCCCCGTGCAAATCAGACAGATACCCAAGAACGTCGTACTAACCTCAGACGAGGTAGATACCATTCGAGTCACCGTGCGCGACAAAGGGTGGACCATTCTGGCATACCTCTACGGCAACCAGTTCGGACGCATTAACGCCAATTTCAAGAACTACGTGCGAAGCGACGGCTATGGATACATCACAGCCAGCGAACTGCTGAAACTAATACATAACCAGTACCCGAACATGAACTCCAAGATTTCGGCCATCAAACCCGACAAAATGGAATTCTACTATAACGACGGTGCTCACAAGCGAGTTCCCGTCCGATGGAGCGGACGCGTCATTCCTGACCACCTGTACTTTATCGCCAACACCCAGTACTGGCCCGACAGCGTCGATATATACGCCTCGCAGGAGAAACTGGACAGCATCAAGGTTGTCTATACTGAAGCGCTGAACTACGCCAACTTCCGCGACACCCTCATCGTGGATTGCCAAATAGCGAAGACAAAGGGGGTGAAGAGCGTTCCGGAACACATCAAGGTAGGGTTCTATACTGACGTGCTGACAGAGGAAAGCATAGACGACATACCCATCACGGCAGTCAACATGCCCGAGGGGAAAACGCTGCGAACCTTCCCTGCCAAAGTCAAGGTCAACTTCGTGACTGGCGTCAGCCAGTTCAAGAACCTTCGCCCCGACCAGTTCCTGGTGGTTGCCGACTACAAGGAAATCATGACCAAACCGTCAGAAAAGTGCAACATCTACCTGAAAACCGTGCCACACGGCATCAGCCGCGCTACACTGGACGTAAAACAGGTGGATTACCTGATAGAGGAAGACCAATGAAGACAGGCATCACGGGAGGAATAGGCAGCGGCAAAAGCTACGTTTGCAAACGACTGCAGGACAGAGGTTTCAAAGTCTATGACTGCGACACGGAGGCCAAACGGCTCATCCGCACGTCGAAGACCATACGCCAGCAGCTCAAGGCACTCATCGGCGAAGATGCCTACATCGGAAAAGAACTCAACAAGGCCGTCGTGGCACAATTCCTGCTGAAAAGCGAAGAAAACGCACTAGCCATTGACCGGATAGTGCATCCTGCCGTCTTCAAGGACTTTGAGCAAAGCGGCATGCAGTGGATGGAGAGTGCCATTCTATACGAGTCGGGCATCAACAGGCTCGTTGACTGTGTCATCGTAGTGACAGCTCCCACAGAGGTGCGCATCCAGCGCATCATGCAACGCGACGGCATCAGCCGTGAGAAAGCACAGGAGTGGATGTCACGCCAGTGGCCACAGGAAGAGGTCGTCCGACGCGCTGACTATGAAATCGTCAACGACGGCATAGCCGACATTGACATGCAGTTAGACAAGATTATCAAGGAAATAAATTGTAAATTGTAAATCAGTAAATTGTAAACAACAACATTATGTCACAGATTACCATTTTAGCCATCTCGGGCAAACCGGGACTTTACAAACTCGTTTCACGTGCAAAGAACAGCCTGATTGTCGAGGCTCTTGACGATACACACAAACGCACGCCAGCCTTCGGCACCGACCGCATCACGTCACTGGGCGACATCGCCATGTTTACGGAAACCGAGGACATTCCACTCTACAAAGTACTCAACGCCATCAAGGAGCTGGAAGGCGGTAAGGCTGCCAGCATCAACTACAAGAAGGCCAGCCCTGCAGAACTGAAGGACTATTTCACCAAGGTGCTACCCGAGTGGGACCGCGAACGTGTACACAACAGCGACATCAAGAAACTGATACAGTGGTACAACATCCTCGTTGCCGCAGGCATTACCGACTTCGACCAGATGGTACCGACAGAAGGCGACAACGTTGACGACAGGATGAAAGAAGAGGAGAACGAAAACGCATAACTCATCACCTATAACGCATCTCACCACTCATGTCCTTATACCCCAAACTCATTATGGACGCACTGGCTACGGTGACGTATGCCGGAACCAAGAAGAACCTCGTGGAAAGCGGGATGGTGGCTGACACGCCAGCCATCAGCGGAAACAAAGTAAAGGTAGTGCTGGAGTTTCCACGAGACACCGACCCCTTCCTCAAATCGACCGTCAAGGCTGCAGAGGCTGCCATCAAGTACCACTGCAGGCAGGCAGGTATTTCCGCAGACTCCTCAGCATCAGGAGAAACCGAAGATGTAGAAGTCGAGATTGAGACGGAGTTCAAGTCGAAGCCACGACCTGAGGTTGGCAAACTGCTGCCACAGGTGAAGAACATCATTGCCGTAAGCAGCGGCAAGGGTGGCGTGGGAAAAAGCACCGTTGCCGCCAATCTCGCCATCGCTTTGGGGCGGTTGGGTTATAAGGTAGGACTTTTGGATTGCGATATCTTCGGTCCTTCCGTACCCAAGATGTTTCAGGTTGAGGACGCACGCCCCTATGCAGTCAACGTGGATGGTCGTGACCTCATTGAGCCCATCGAGAAATATGGTGTCCGTCTGCTGAGCATCGGCTTCTTCGTGTCACCCGAAACGGCAACCCTCTGGCGTGGCGGAATGGCAACGAACGCTCTGAAACAGCTGATTGCCGATGCCGACTGGGGAGAGCTGGATTACTTCATCCTCGACACGCCTCCTGGCACCAGCGACATCCATCTGACACTACTTCAGACACTGGCCATCACGGGCGCCGTCATTGTCAGCACACCCCAACAGGTAGCATTGGCTGATGCACGCAAGGGCATCGACATGTACCGCAACGAGAAGGTCAACGTGCCCATTCTCGGGTTGGTGGAGAACATGGCGTGGTTCACTCCTGCTGAACTGCCGCAGAACCGCTATTACATCTTCGGCAAGGAGGGCTGTAAGCAGCTGGCCAAGGAAATGAACGTTCCCCTACTCGCCCAGATTCCGCTGGTACAGGGCATCTGCGAAAGCGGTGACAACGGACAGCCTGCCGCACTCAACAGCGAAACAATGACGGGACTTGCCTTCATCAATCTCGCACAAAGCGTGGTGACGGTCACAAACAAGCGTAACCGCGAACTGGCTGCCACAAAAATCGTAGGCATCAAAAAACAATAGATTGCCAACAGGAACTTGACAAAAACTTGGGGGTTCAGAAACTATGCTTCTGAATCCCCATAAATTTTATTTGCACGCTTGGCAAGATAGAACTGGAAGCGATAAACCAAGCAAGTCAACAGGAAATAGGCTCCTGCCTGAATCCAAAGGATGCGGAACTCGGTGAGCACATCGGTTGGCGAGGCTCCCATTGAGTTCAATCTAATGAATGCACGCGCTCCGAACGTGCTGGGGAAGAGCCACGAGACACCCTGCCAATAGCCGGGGATGTTCGACTGCGGCCATGAGACACCCGTCATAAAAAGCAAGGGGATACTGACGAACACCATAATCAGCATGACATTCTCACGATACTTCACCATACACGACACCACCATGCCGAAGAAAATACAGGCAATGACATAGGGCAGCATGACAACAAGCAACGACTGCCATGTTGCCAGATGGGGGAAACTGAAGAGCCGAGGCACCACAATCAAAAGCCAGGTGCCCATGACGGCATACACCATGAGGTAACACATGAACTTTCCGAGAACGATAGGAACAGTGCGGCTGTAATGAGGAGCATTGACGGGTATCAAGTGCCGGTTCTTGTTTTCATCACGTGCCGTTCCTGCGGAAAGTCCAATGCCCAGGACGAGCGTCTGCTGCAATATGAGCACCAATACGGCAGGCAACACGCCCGATCCGTATCCGCCAGCAGGATTATACATCGGCACGTCGTCAAAATCGAGCGGGCGGGCCGTCACAGCCTCCTCACGTGATGTATAGAGTCCTGCCATCTTGGTTTTCAGTTCAGTACCCATTTCCATCGATACCGCCTGTGCTGTCTGGAAGATGGCTTTGTAGGTCAGCATGAGGCTCATGTCGCAATAGACGCTGATGACCCCTTGCTGCATACGATAGATGTTGCTCTCAAATTCGGGGGGAATGAAATAGATGCCCTTCGCCAACTGACGACTGACCAGCGACTGTGCCTCGTCAAGATCTTGTGCATAGTAGGCAATCCTGACGTCAGGAGACGCATCACACATCCGCAGGAACTGCCGTGAGAGGCTGGAGTGTGACATATCGACCACCGCCACGGGGACATCGTGTATCTGTTCGTTGTTATAGACCCAGGAATAAAGCAAGGGATATACCAATGGCACGACCACGAAGAAGATAATCACTCCCTCGTCCTTGACCAGTTGCCTCATCTCCTTTCTCCAGACGAAGCACATGTCTAACAGATAGTCGTATGCTTTACGGAATATATACATAATTCAGCATGGCATTCTTTATTTTACCTATCACCAACCACGGCAGCAACAGGAAAGCTGACAAGGCGGAAAAGTGGAACCAGGCGTCAATCAACGGGAATCCGTTGAAGACACAAATCTGGTAAATCATCCAATAGTGGCGTAGCGGGAAAAGCCACGAAAGCGACTGCAAAGGACCGTCCATACCCATGATGGGGAAAGCAGAGCCTGCCATCGAGATGCTGAGTACTGCCCACAGCGAGCAGATGCTCATGGACATACGGAGCGACGGCATGAGTCCGAAAACGAAGATGCCGAAGCCCTGAGAACCCAGCACCTGCATGAGTCCCAACAGGACCAGCATCCACGGGCTTCCCAGATGAGGGAAGTGTAGCACATAGAACACATAGAACTGATAGCCGAATACCAGTGCGAGGAAAATCAGCGTCTGGGGCAGGAACTTGCCAATAATGGCAACTATCATTCGTCCGTCAGCCATGTGTACCCATTCCTTTGACGTGCCGAACTTCAGTTCCGTACCAATCGAATAAGCCGATATCAGGAAGATAAACAGCATGATGATGCCTGGTACCATCATCGTGGTCAGGTAGATACTGTAATTGGCCCACGGATTGGCAATCTGGTGCAGGTCAATAGTAATGGGTTGCAACAATGTCTTGATTTGCCCGTCGGTGAATCCTCGAGCCTGCAAAGTAGCCTGTCCCACAGCTGCGGAGCCCAAGGTAGAGATAGTCTTCATGTCCTTCATGACCATCGAACCGGCAGCCAGCGTCGTGTTGGAGTAATAGTAGGATATCTTCGGCTGACGGCTTGCCAGCAAGGCATCGGTAGTTCCCTTGGGGATGTAGAGGAAACCGTAAATCTCATTCTGCTGAATGGCGTTTCGGGCATCCTGAAAACTTTTGTAACGGGCTACAACATGTGACATCTGGAAAGCATCGAGCCGCTTTACCAGTGACCGGGTCGTTGAGGTATTATCAAGATCCACCACTCCTACAGGCATATTCGTAGGCACACCGTCGCCCAACATGGAGGTGAAGAAGAATATCACCAACAATGGGAACAGCAGCATGGCGAACCGATATACGTGGTTCCTGCGAATAATCTGCAGTTCACGTAGTGTGATGTGGTATATCTGACGCAGATACTTCAACACTACAATATTTACTGTTTGATAATCAATGACATGCCCGGACGCAACCCATCAAATTTCTCAACGGGCCGCGCCTTTACCTCAAAGGTCTTTAAGTCATACTCGCCGTTAGCCTTCGTGGCTTTCCATACAGCAAACGAGCCTTGGTCTTTCATGTAGTACACCTTCATCTGGATTTCCTTATTGAAGGCGGGAACGAAAGCCGTGAAGGTAGAACCGACAGCCAGGCCGTTCAACTGGTCTTCACGTACGTTGAACGTGCCCCACATGTCAGACATGACGGAAATCGTCATAATGGGCGACCCCGTACCGACAAGCTCTCCAACCTTCGGATAGACACTGCTTACTTCGCCGTCCATCTGGGCTACCTGCACCGTCTCGTTCATGTAGGAATTCACCTCCTGGACAGCGCCACGGGCACGATTGACCTGTGCCTGTGCGGCCAGCTTGTCCTCGCGGCGGGCACCATTGACGGCCAGGTCATACTGGCTCTTGGCGGCTTTCTCCTGTGCCTCCATGGCCTTGTACTTGGCATATACCTCATCGCGCTGCTGGGCACTGACGACTCCCTCGTCAAACAGCCGCTGAATACGCTCATACGACTTATGGGCAATCTCCAGCCCGGCTACTGCCTGCTGCCACAGCTGGTAGGCCCCCTGTATCTGTTCCCTACGGGCACCATTCTGTGCTTTCAGTTCAAGTGCAGCCGCCGCACTCTCTGCTCCTTGAGCCTGTGCCATTTTGGCCCGTACCTCGGGTGCATCGAGAATAGCCAGTGTGTCGCCGGCCTTCACAAAATCCCCCTCTTTGACGCGCAGTTCAAGAATACGTCCTGGCACCTTGCTTGACACACGGTATTCAGTAGCTTCCACCTGCCCCTGTATCAGTTCTGGGTCGCGTCCGAGGGCAAAGAAGCCAATTAGTGCAACGATAATGACGACCGTTACGAAACCTAAGATTGCTAACAGAATGTTAGTATGTTGCGTTTTCTCTTGTGACATCTCTTTATTATATTTACGATTTACTGATATTCGATTTAATACAAATTACCAATGGCCTTCTGCAGGTTTACCTGACTGAGTTTCAGATTGACCTCAGCATCTATCTTCTGTGACTGTGCCTGCAGCCAGGCCGTCTGCGCCTCCATCACGGTAGTGCTCTGTATGACGCCCTCCTGGAAACCGAGGTTTGCCACACGGAGATTCTCGTCAGCACGTTTGATATTGGCACGTGCCATGTCCAGTCGCTTGAATGCCTCGTTGACCTGGAACTGGCTCTGATTAATCTGCAGAGCCATCTTCTCGCGGGCCTCGTTCATTTCGAGGGTAGCCATCGTTGTCACGCCCTTGGAGGCACGCACCTTGTAAGCCACGTCGCCCCAGTTCCAGATGGGCACACGCACCAGCACCCCAATGTTCCACATGCCGGCAAACTTTTTCTCGAAGCCGTTGAAGACGTTGGGATTGGTTATCGAGTATCCGCCCACCAGTGCCACCTGCGGCAGGTTGCCTGCCTTCAACAGGTTGGTCATCTGCCGACTCAAGTCCACCGAGTTCTGCAGCATACGCATCTCAGGACGGTTGTCAATGGCCTCCTCTACGTTCACGGGCTGTAACACCTCGTTGGCCGTCAGGTCCTCGACATCCTCCTCAGCCAGCACTATCTGCTCATTGAGTGGCAAGCCGCAAAGCTGGCAGAGCAGCATCTTGGAGAGCACTAGGCCGTCGTTCACCTGTGCAACTTGCATCTCAGCCTCGTTGACCTTCACGTTGACGCTTAGTCCCTGGCTTCGGGTGGCTACGCCTTCTTCTATCATCTTACTGACATCGGAATCCAACTTACTGACAAGTTCCAGATAAGCCTCTGCCAGTCTCTTCTTATGTTTCAGCGATACAACCTGCCAATAGGCCTTGTCAACCGTGTAGAGCGTGGCTTGCAACTGTGCGTCCGCACTGTTTTGCATCAGGTTTTCACCAAGATCCGCCATTTTGTTCAGGGCAATGATGCCTCCGCCCATGAATACAGGCTGTGTCACCATGACGGAGCCCGCCCACAAATTACGGGTATCGGTGCGGAAAGCGTCCACGATTCCCTGGCCGATGCCGTTGAGTCGGTTGGCCAGTCCTCCGAGCTCAGGCTGGAGTGCCTGCATGAGCGCATCGCCCGACACGCCCAGCTGTTCGAGGATGCTTTGTGCTGTAGGAGGCAGCGTCCCCAAGATGTCCGACATGCTGTTGCCGATCTGTGATGAAGCCATCGTGCCCAAATTAGTCAGGGTGCTCTTTTGTCCATCATTCAATATCGACACCTCCCGAGTAGTGTGTACATAGCTGCCCATGGCGCTGACATGAGGCAGGTATTTCGTTCGTGCAGAACGCCGCAGATTAGCGGCTACGTCCTGCTTGACCCTCGACACCTGCATCTGCTTGTTGTTACGCAAGGCCATTGCCCGACAAGAGTCCAGACACAGCAAGCGCTGGGCATTGGCAGTGAAGGGTAAAAAGGCAAAAAGGCAAAAAGGCAAAATCCATTTCACCTCTCCCCTCCCCTTGCAACTTTCTTTTTTGTTCATGTAGGTTGTTACGATTTATTTTTCCTATTCAACACATTCCTTATTCAAAATTGAACGAGCGCGAGCCAATCATGTTTCCGTCAGCAAAGATGCTGACATTGTATTTTCCTGCTCCCAAGTACTCTGCCACGTTCCAATAAACCTTCACGGGTGTTTCCTCGCCGTTGTACTCTATGGCTTTCTTAATGGAGTATTCTATGCTTCGATTTTCGTAGGTCAGCGTTCCTCCTCCGTTCAGGGCCTCACCCGTCGGAGTGGTGATGCGCACATAGATGGTACGCATGCCGTTGCTGGCCGTCACGTTACGTGCAATGTTGAAACTGACAGCAATATTCACACAGTCCTTCATCTTCTTGACAGGTTTGCCGTTCTTCTTCAGCGGTGTCATGGTGATGGCGTTAGCGTCCAGCTGTGCAGCCATCGCCACACGTTCGGACAGGTTCTGGCGTTCCGTGTTCAGTCCCTCTATCTTGCGTGTCGCCTCGTCATACTGGCCCTGTATGCGGGTATTCTCGGCAATGAGCTGCTGGTTCTGACGGTTCAGCGAGTCAATCTGCATGATGTAGTCACGCAGCACGGCACGCACAGTGGCCAGTTCCTTCTTCAGTCGGGCTATCTCGCGGGCGTCGTCGCTCTTCACCTTCTTCAGTTCAGCCAGCAACTGCTGGGTCTTCATCTGTTCCTGAGTCAGCTGTGCAATGATGGAATCGTTGTTGATCTGTTTCTGCAACTCACTATATTGCATTGCGAAACGCTCGTACTCATTCTCCATCTCCTGTTTGTCCAGCGCGGCAAGTTCCTGCATGGCCTCGTTAGCCTCACGTTCCTGAAGGTAGCTGTAACCCAGATAACCAAGGCCTGCCAGAAGGAGCAGAATGATGAGTACCAGAGGAATCCAAATATATTTCTTCATTATTAGTAGAATTAAAACTACGTGCAAAGGTAGTCCTTTTACGCAAAACGACAAAAAAAATTAAAAAAAATTTGGTATCTGCCAATTAATATTGTATATTTGCAACATTATTAAAAAACTGTTATCCGGCAAGCCTATGAACAAGCAGAGTTTTCTCTATCGGGCCTATGACCTCTACGCTGACGGTTTCCGCAACATGACGCTGGGCAAGACCCTGTGGGCCGTCATTCTCATCAAGTTGTTCATCATCTTCGCCGTCCTGAAGCTCTTTTTCTTTCCCGACTTTCTCTCCACCCATGCTGAAAAGGGCGGCGAGGCAGACTACGTGGCAACGAAGACATTAAACATTAAAGATTAAACATTAAACATTAAATTTCAGATACTATGCTACAAAACCTCCTATTAAACATCGATGCAGGAACCATTGACTGGTCGCGGGCACAGTTTGCACTGACTGCCATCTACCATTGGCTCTTCGTACCCCTGACGCTGGGTCTGGCACTCATTATGGGCATCATGGAGACCATCTGGTACCGCACCCGCAAGCCTTTCTGGCGTGACGTGTCACAATTCTGGCAACGGCTCTTCGGCATCAACTTCGCCATGGGTGTCGCCACAGGTATCATTTTGGAGTTTGAGTTCGGCACCAACTGGTCCAACTATTCCTGGTTCGTAGGCGACATCTTCGGTGCCCCGCTGGCCATCGAGGGCATCGTAGCCTTCTTCATGGAGTCCACTTTTGTAGCCGTCATGTACTTCGGCTGGAAGAAGGTGTCGGCTGGTTTCCACCTGGCCTCCACCTGGCTCACCGGTCTGGGTGCCACGTTCTCGGCATGGTGGATTCTGGTGGCCAATGCCTGGATGCAGTGCCCCGTGGGCTGCGAGTTCAATCCCGACACCATGCGCAACGAGATGGTCAGTTTCCTCGACGTGGCACTGTCGCCCTTCGCCGTGGGTAAGTTCTGCCACACGGTGACCTCCGCCTGGATTATCGGTGCTGTCTTCGTGGTAGCCGTGTCATCATGGTACCTGTGGAAGAAACGCGAGCTCCGGCTTGCCAAGGAGAGCCTCAAGATAGCTGCCGTGGTAGGTTTGGCAGCCTCGCTGCTCGCTGCCTTCACGGGCCATGTCAGCGGTCAGCAGGTAGCCAAGGCACAGCCCATGAAACTGGCTGCTATGGAGGCGCTCTACAATGGTGGCAGCGGACAAGGTCTGACTGCTGTAGCATGGGTCAATCCTTTCTGCCAGCCCGACTACCAGAACGAGGCGTCGGCACCGCTGAAGCTCGACGTGCCCTATGCCCTGAGTATCATGGCCACTGACGACCCTCAGGGCTTTGTGCCTGGCGTGAACGACATCTTCCGCGGAGGCTATAAGAACGCCAAGGGCGAGGTAGAACCCTCCATCGACGAGAAGATAGCCCGCGGACGTCTGGCCATCAACGCACTCAAGGAATATCGCGAGGGGAAGAAGAACGGTGCAGCCGAGTCCATTCTCAATTCCCAATTGTCAATTCTCAAAGAGAACATGCCATACTTCGGTTACGGCTATATCAAGGACAAGTCCGACCTGGTGCCCTTCATCCCTGTCAACTTCTGGGCGTTCCGCATCATGGTGGGCATGGGCTGTGTGTTCATCATCTTCTTTGCCGTTATCATCCTGCTGACTTTCCGCATCCCCTACCTGTCCGTCATCGTACGCCGACTGCTGGCTGCCGTCCATCTGCTGCCTGAGACGGAGACCGACGGCTACGACATCTCCCGTCTGCCCGCATGGCACTACCTTCTTGCCATTGCCCTGCTGCCACTGGCCTACATTGCCTCCGAGAGTGGTTGGCTCGTGGCGGAGTTCGGTCGTCAGCCGTGGACCATTCAGGACATGATGCCCACTTGGGTGGCCGTCTCCGACCTACAGTCAGGCTCGGTCATGTTCACATTCCTGATTTTCCTCGTACTCTTCACCGTCCTGCTGGGTGTGGAAATCAGCATCTTACTCAAACAAATCAAGAAAGGTCCGTCCAACCCCCTAAGTTCTATCAATTAACATGACATACGAATTTCTGCAACACTATTGGTGCTTCATCGTGTCGCTGCTCGGAGCACTGCTGGTTTTCCTGCTCTTCGTTCAGGGAGCCAATTCCGTAGCCCGTAGTTTGGGCTATACCGATGAGGGACAGCGACTGGTCTATAACTCCACGGGCCGCAAGTGGGAATTCACGTTCACCACCCTCGTCACCTTCGGCGGAGCATTCTTCGCCTCGTTCCCGCTGTTCTACAGCACGTCGTTCGGCGGTGCCTACTGGCTCTGGATGCTCATCCTCTTCACCTTTGTGCTACAGGCCGTCAGCTACGAGTTCCAGAACAAGATAGGCAACATTCTGGGTCCAAGGACCTTCCAGTTCTTCCTCACGCTCAACGGCATCTTGGGTCCACTGCTTCTGGGAGCTGCCGTCGCCACGTTCTACGAAGGAAGCAACTTCATCATCCACAAGGACAACATGATTGACGCCGGCGCCCTGTCGCCCGTCATCTCGTCGTGGGCAAACGCCTCCCACGGTCTTGACGCGCTGCTCAACCGCTGGGTGCTCGTCTTCGGCTTTGCCGTCGTCTTCCTGGCTCGTGTGCTGGGCATCCTCTACGTCATGAACAACGTCAACGACGAGGACATCCGTTCGCGCGGTTCCGTGCGGCTGCTGGGTGCTGCCATCCCCTTCCTCATCCTGTTTGTCACCTATCTCGTCCACCTGCTGCTGAAGGACGGCTTTGCCGTGAACCCCGACACGGGCGAGATATTCATGGAGCCCAACAAGTACCTGCACAACCTGCTGGACATGTGGTACCTGCTTGTACTCTTATTAGTAGGAGTGGTCCTCGTGCTGTGGGGCATCTTTGTGGAAGTCTCCTCCACCCCGCAGTCACCGCTCGCCAACAAAGGCATCTGGCCTGCCGGCATCGGTACCGTGCTCACCGTGCTTGCCCTGCTGCTCTGCTCAGCGTGGAACGACACGGCCTACTACCCCTCGACGGCCGACCTCCAGTCGTCGCTAACCATCCAAAACTCCTGCTCCAGCGAGTTCACCCTGCGCACCATGTTCTACGTCTCGCTGCTCGTACCCTTCGTCCTTGCCTATATTGTCTATGCCTGGCGCGCCATCGACAAGAAGAAGCTCGACAGGGAGGAAATCCAGTCCGACCATTCCTATTAAGCCAGTCATCCAAGTTTCGCATTCGCTTCGCTTTGGGGAGTTAAGAGGAGTTAGGGGACAATTGTTCTGCGGCTCCAATGCTCTAAAAAGAAAAAGAGACAAGTGTTTATCCCACAAATGTCCTTTAACTCCCCAGGCCGAAGGCCGATAACTCCCCTTAACTCCTCCTAACTCCCTTAACTCCCTGCCTTTTGCGACACAGTCGATAGGTTTTTCCCCGATTTGTCGCAAAAGAGCCGCTTTGTCGCAACACCTTTTGAAAAAAACACAATAAAAACTTGCAAACACCCCTTTCCGTAGCTTATCTTTGTGATGTCAATAGTGACACCTGGCTTTCAATTATTACAGCTATGAAAAGAAGAGACAACATGGTAAGCCTGATGCTCATGAGCATCGTTACCGCAGCAATTACCATCAGTTTGACGGCATGTTCCGACAATTTAGACCTCAACGAGGCTGTAAACAGCATAGAGAATAACAATCCGGAAATGTCCGTGATACTGAGTGAACAGACCAACGATGCCATGGGCGTCAGCCTGCCGGGCGACATGCAGGCTGCAGTGTTGAGCAACTTCGAAAACAACTCCATGGGCGCTGCCCTGGTTCGTCGTTTGCCCGCCGCCACAGCATCGGTCAACAAGGGCACCCGACTCATCCTGGTGAGTGGCGACGACGTAGCCCTATATACCGGCAACATGAAGGGCTGGGCAACGGTCTATCTGAATGGTGGCAGCATTGCAGTGGAGACCCCCACAGGCGCACAGCTGACCACGCTGGCCGATGCCTTGTCCGAGCAGTTGTCGGCCACCCGTATGGCCCAGCTGACGGCTGACGGCGACATCACCGTCAAGGCCCGTGGCAACAGCCCCGTGAAGGAGTGTAACGAGGGCGAGCTGCTGAAGGTTCGTACCCAGAACGTGAGAAACTTTGCCGTCACCCGCTCCGGTGCGGCTGACCCCCAGAACGACGTGGTAGCCGATATGGTCATCTTCTCTACTGACGGCTACTACATGTACACCACTACCGACGAGAAGAGTGACGCCAGCATCGATCATCTCGGCAACATCAGCGAACTTCCCGTTGAAGCCGCCGTCAGCGAGGCAACACCCTACAAGAGCGGTCTGAAGGCTGACGGTGCCGCCCGATGGCTGATGGACAACGGGCAGCCGTCAGCTTCACTGACCAGAGGTTCTTCCGGGAATGGCATCAACGACCTGATGGGCTGCAGCGACAAGTTCACCATCGAGGGCACTATCTACACGTATGACTGGAGACACAAAGAGATAGAACGTTCAGGCACCTTCACCACCATATATAGAATCTGGGGTGTCAATGACCACGGCAACAATGCCAATGTCGATTACTACTACGTGAAGCAGAATACCACCATTCGTGTGGGAGGCAAGGCCTATGACAATGAAACCGGCGAAGGCTTCTACGACACATACTATTGGGGCGCATACGAACCAAGGTACTACAGATGTGCAAAGAACTGGCCGAGCGGCGACGACCTTTACTACGGCTCCTGGCTCAACAAGTACAAGACGTCGATGGAACTGACTGGCGATGGCCGTGTCACCATAGAATATGCACTTCCCGGTACCGACAACAACAGCGGCAGCAAGTCTATCGCCATCGGCACCAGCCATAGCGAGACGGACAACATCGGATTCTCCTTCGGCGGCTCGTTCAGCTCCGACCCGGGAGTATCGCTTGGAATCAACTACCAACACGGATGGACCGACGGCACGTCGTTCACCATGTCCACAACGACCAATGCCAAGGAGCTGAAGGTGGTAAAGAACACCAGCGGCAGCACCATCTCCTGGACGTACGAGAACAGCCAGAAGCCAGAGCTCTACAAGAATGACAAGAAGATCTTCCACAAACTCGTACCCGATGCCGTCACCAACGACGTAGATGTAGAGAATCAGGGCTGCTGGTCGGTGAAGAACCCCAGCGGGCGCTACACCCTCAACGTCTTTAACGACCGGCAGATGGCGTGCCTGACGACGAAGGAAGGCGACGGTTTGGCCTGGACGGACCATTATTACTCGATCTCTGGAGAAAAGAGCTACACGCTCATCGAGCCGAACCGCGCCGAGCAGACATGGCACTTCGACGTGACGCCCTCGACGTTAGGCAAGGAAGGCCACAACGGCGACAAGCAGAAGCTGACACAGGCGCTGATGACGCAGTTCCCCGATGTCTTCCAGACGCTAACCCGCGTTGCCGACCGCACAGTTGACAGCGAGAACGCCATCCAGCACGTCGTGGAATATGCCAAGAAGGTCATCAACGACAAGAACGGCGGACGTACCATGCGCGAGTACGCACTTGACCTGGGCTGCAACAGCTACACCATCCGCTGGTACAGCATGGACGGCACGCACAACGAGTACATACTGACCATCCAGGCTCAGTAAGCAGTACCAAACTACTGACAACGGATATATAACGTTATTAACATTTTTCTGCACTTCGTTTACAGCAAAACGTAACGTTGTCACATGTCACAATGTAACAAAAAAAGAGCAGGCTGACCATCGCGGTCAGCCTGCTCTTCTTCAATTTTACAATTTTACATCACACGTTTTTAATGATTTTCCGATAAACGCCGCGCTTTACACGCTCAATTTGTTTCTTATCTATCAAACGAAATAGTTGCATACGCACTGCACCTTTCGTTATGCCGAAGATTTCTGCCATCTGCCCATTGGTGGACTCCACGTCGCCGCAGGCATAGATGGTAGCCGTGCCGCGCACCTTCTTGGGGGTCAGAATCGCTACTTGCGTCTCTTGTTTTTCTTGCTTTTTTGTGGCCATAAATTCTTCAATTTTTCTATCCTTCAATTCTTCAATTCTTCAATTTTTCTAAGGGTTAATACGTAGTATTAAGAGTGAGAAGAAAAACACAAAAACACAAAACACATTATTACATTAAGCTATTTTTTTTGAGTCAACAACTATAAATATCACGTTTTTAAAGGGTTACTACTTATAAATAATATATTATATACATATAATATATAATTTATCACTCCATTTTGAAGCATTTTCAAAAATGCTTAATGTGTTTTTGTGTTTTGTGTTTTTGTAACTTTACCTGTTCGCCGGGTGTCGAAAAACTATTTAAAATATTTGGAGATTATTACTAATACTAGTACCTTTGCACCTGACATCATCATAAGCACTGAGGCTCGAATATGAATAAGATACTTTACCCTCCATTGATTTTTGTCGGAATCAGTATTCCTATTTACGTATATGCCCTTATTGACCGTTCTGCTGAGAGTATAGCTCCCGTATGCATATGGTCGTCGCTATTGCTTTTCGTGCTTTGGAAGAGCATTGATAACTTCTGGATAAACCGTCGGCTGCCAGTTATGTGCCCTAACAATTATAAAACGGTCAAGGTTGTGATCGATAATCGCAACCAAACGGGTGACGTCTATGATGAGGAGAACGATATACATTATCAATACGATGCGAAGAATAAAGAATTCATAATAGCTAGGGCGATGCATACAAATCCCCTACGCTATTTAAAAGAATACGAGGAAAGAAAATATCAATTTAATGTTCGCTTGGAGCGGTTGGGAATCCCGATGGATGCATATATGTCGGACATAGTAGGCGACTATAGTTATGGCACTTTTGTCAGATTAACAAAGAAAGACGCATCGCCTGAGAATATCAAGTTAGTAAGGGAAACGCTAATTGACTTGGCGAAGGATGATTTTGAAAGGCCGGACACCCTTTGAGGATGTATGCAAATAATTCATAATTTCCCGATAGTCTGAAAGGATTGTCGGGATTTCTTTGTATCTTTGCGCACGATTAATAATCAGGTAGAAGAATATGGAAACTCAAATACTGAATCTACAAGCGCCGTACGAATACATTTGCTGTAATGGGAGCGTGGCGCTGCATATTGCCACATTGATAGAGTGCACAGCGGAACCGCATTCTTCTGTGCACTAGCGTGTTACGCGGTTTTTCACAAACTTTATTGCATGAAAAAAGACGTTTTTTTACCTATTTTTTGGAGATGCAAAACTATCTTCGTAACTTTGCATCATCAAACG
>JAEEGH010002842.1_pt1 | contig 46194 bp, 42 predicted proteins | sample 9134181 | NCBI WGS metagenome assembly JAEEGH01 (sample SAMN16246544, study PRJNA631951) | gut metagenome | biome: gut microbiome; feature: rumen; material: DP-attached | host: Bos | place: Iran: Karaj | collected 2018-10
TAGCATTATCGCATTTAAAAAGCTCCTGTTTTCAAAAACAGGAGCCTTCTTTTTATTCGTAATCTTCACGTGCCAGAACCTTATGAGCTTCAGGCTTCTCTTCCTTTATGATGATCTGCTTGGGAGGCTTGGGACGGCTCTTGCTCGAACCGATCAAAAGACCAATTACAAGTCCTCCGAGAAATGCGCATACCGCACATAAGATAACTTCCCTTTTTGAAACCTCGGCCTCAGCCTTGATCTCTTCCAAAAAATCCAACATAGTAACCTCCTTGCGTCATTTACACAGTAAAACTCGGTTAAATATACTGTTTGTTTATTCTATCACATCTTGCCATCTCCGTCAAAAACTGATATCTTAATATGCAGTGTTTCGGGGAATCGGGTGAAAATCCCGAACGGGCCCGCCGCCGTGAGGTGCGCACAGAAAAGACCTTTATCCCGCCGCAGGGAAGAAATGCCATTGGTTCATACCGAGAAGGCGGTCTTTTTGCACTGAGTCGAAATACCCGGCACTCTGTTTTGCGGACACAGCAAGTTCTTTGATAAGTGCGAGCACCGCTTTAAGGACACCGCGATTTAAAAATTTCATATCATAAGGAGAAAAAGCATGAAGAATATGACTAAGAAAACCTTAGCCCTTGTTCTTGCGCTTGTGTTATGTGCGGCCATAACAGTCATCGCAGGATGCGGAGTTAAGAAATCAGAGGGACCTTATTCCACTCGTATCTACAAGAGCGGTACCATCGGAAGCGGTTCCACGGAGTTCACACTTCAGATCGTGGACAAAGATTCAAAGGAAGTTGACCTTAAGGTCAAGACCGACGAAGCTACCGTCGGCGCAGCACTTTTAAAGCTTGAAGTCATCGCAGGTGACGAAAGCGATTACGGTCTTTACGTTAAGTGCGTAAACGGTACCGTTGCCGATTACGATGTTGACCAGACTTACTGGGCATTCTACATCAACGGCGAATACGCAATGACCGGTGTTGACGCAACGGATGTTGAGAACGGTGCAACCTACGCTTTAAAGGTTGAAAAATAATGGAAGAAAAAAAGCCCTTGCTCACTGTAAGGGAGATTGCGATCTTCGGGATGCTGGGGGCGCTTATGTACGCCTCCAAAGTCCTGATGGAAGCCTTCCCGAACGTTCATCTTATCGGAATGTTCATAGTTTCCATGACCGTGGTCTACAGAAAGAAAGCGTTGTTTCCCCTCTATGTGTTTGTTTTTCTTGTAGGGCTGTTTAACGGCTTTAACACCTGGTGGGGACCTTACCTTTATATCTGGCTTCCTCTGTGGGGAGTGACAATGCTCCTTCCGAAGAAAATGGATAAAAGGATCGCGCCTTTTGTTTATATGATCGTTTCCGCCTGTCACGGCTTTTTGTACGGAACGCTATACGCACCCTATCAGGCCGTTGTGTTCGGGCTTAACTTTCAGGGAATGGTCGCCTGGATCATAGCAGGGCTTCCCTGGGATGCGGTACACGGCATAGGAAACTTCTTTGCGGGTATTCTGATAGTACCCATGATAAATATCTTAAGACTATGCGAAAAGAGCTCCTCTCAAAACTGAGAGAAGCTCTTTTTCTTCTTGTTATATCAAATTAGTAGATCTTTGCCTCTTCTTCGCCTGTCATGACTCTTAATGCGCCCTGAGCCAGTGCAAGGAGCTCGTCCTCACCTGCATATACGGTAACAGGTGCGATCCACTCAACGGAAGCCTTGATGTCATCGCAGACATCCTGTCCGTAAGCGATACCGCCGGTTAAGATGATCTGATCAACATGTCCTTTGAGAACAGTTGCGCATGCACCGATGTTCTTGCAGATCTGATAGATGAAAGCATCCCTTACGAGCTTAGCCTTCTCGTTTCCTTCTGCTACCATCTTTGCAACTTCTCTCATATCGTTGGTGCCCAGATATGCGTTGAATCCGCCGCCACCGATGATCTTCTTCTTCATCTCTGCCTCGGTAAACTTACCGGAGAAGCAAAGCTGTACGAGTGAAAGAGCGGGAATTCCGTTTGCACGCTCGGGAGAGAATGCACCGTCTCCGTTAAATGCAGCATATACATCTATCATCTGTCCGCCGTGGTGAACGCCGCAGGATGTACCGCCACCCATGTGAACAACAATAACATTTACATCTTCATACTTCTTGCCAACGCTCTTTGCGTATCTTCTTGCCATAGCCTTCTGGTTAAGAGGATGGTCGATTGATACTCTGGGAACCTCAGGAACACCTGAAAGTCTTGCAACGGGCTCCATCTCGTCAACTACAACAGGGTCAACGATGAATGAAGGAACACCGATGGAATCACCGATCTCTCTTGCAAGGATACCGCCAAGGTTTGATGCATGCTCGCCCTGGATGGGGTGAATCAAATCATTTAAAAGTGCATCTGTAACCTTGTATGTACCACCGGGGATGGACTTAAGAAGTCCGCCACGGCCTACGCATACGTTAAGGGAGCTAATCTCAATGTTCTCTTCCTTAAGTGCATCCACAACCATCTGCTTACGGAAATCCTTCTGTGCGTAGATGTTGGGATACTGATTTATCTCTTCGGTTGAGTGACGAAGAGTCTTGTCAAGAATCTGCTTTTCATCCTCGAATACACCAATCTTTGTAGATGTGGAGCCGGGATTGATAATTAAGCTTCTGATCATGTTTTTTCTCCTGTAAAAAGAATGATTACTGTCTGTTCTTCTTCTCAAGCTCTTCAGCTACGATAGCGCCAAGTGCAAGAGAGTTAACCTTTGTCTCAAAATCATCTGAACGGGATGTAAGGATTACGGGAGCCTTGGTTCCTGTAATGATGTTACCGTTGATGAGCTTTGCGGTACGAACAAGAATCTTGTAAACAAGGTTGCCTGCGTGGATATCAGGGAAAAGAAGGATATCTGCATCACCCTGGATCTTACGGTCTGTACATCCTTTGTGCTTTGCAGCTTCGGGATCAATAGCAAGGTCAAGAGAAAGAGGTCCGTCTACTATACAGCCCTTTATCTCACCTGCTTCGTTCATTCTTGTAAGCTCAGCAGCCTCAACACAAACAGGCATCTTGGGGTTAACAACTTCAACTGCTGCAAGAGGAGCAACCTTGGGATTTGTGATTCCGCAAGCGTTGGCAACTTCTACAGTGTTGTTGATGATAGCAACCTTATCCTCAAGTGTGGGATATGTCATAAATGCAACGTCTGTAAAGAACATGAGTCTGTCAAAACCTTCGATATCGAATACACAAACGTGTGAAAGGGGCTTACCGGTTCTAAGTCCTACTTCCTTGTCGAGAACGCTCTTTAAGAAGTCCTTGGTCTCAAGACAGCCCTTCATGTACATGTTTGCCTTGCCTTCATGTACAAGGCTTACTGCCTTAAGAGCGGCTTCTGCTTTGTCCACAACGTTAATGATTTCAAAGCCTGTCAGATCCATGCCGATCTCAGCAGCAATCTTTCTGATCTCCGCCTCATCACCTACAAGGATAGAGTTTGCGATTCCACGCTCTTTGGCTGCTTTTACAGCTCTCAAAACGTGCTCATCCTGAGCAACTGCAACGGAAGCGGTCTTCATCTCGCATTCCGATAATTTCTTAAGTAAATCCTTAAATCTAACGTTATTCATTACTATCTCCTCAAAAGTTCTTAAAGGACAGAGGAATCCTCCCCTGTCCTTTACCAAACTGTTTAAAACAATTAGTTGTTCTTCTTAGCCTTCTCAGCCTTGATTGCAGCAGTAAGCTGAGGAACAATCTTGTTAAGATCGCCTACTACACCGTAGTCAGCTACATCAAAGATAGGAGCATCCTCATCTTTGTTGATTGCGATGATAACATCAGACTCTTCCATACCTGCAACGTGCTGGATTGCTCCGGAGATACCGATTGCGAAGTATACGTTGGGTCTTACTGTCTTACCTGTCTGACCAACCTGAAGGTCTTTGGGCTTCCAGCCTGAATCTACAACTGCACGAGAGCAGGAAACAACGCCGCCAACTGCCTCTGCAAGATCCTCTAAGATCTTGAAGTTCTCAGCGCTTCCTACGCCACGGCCGCCGGATACGAGAACCTTTGCATCCATAATGTCTGCAACGTCCTTAACAGCCTTAACAACTTCCTTGATGGTAACGTACTTGTTGTTAGGTGTGAAGCCGGGATTAAACTCGATAATCTCAGCCTTAGCTCCCTTAATGGGATCAATCTTCTGCATAACACCGGGACGAACTGTAGCCATCTGAGGACGGTTGTTGGGGCATGCGATTGTAGCGATTGTGTTTCCGCCGAATGCAGGACGAGTCATAAGAAGCTGATTGTGCTTCTGCTCGCTCTCCTTACCGGGGATTGCAACGAGAGGGAAATCACCAATCTCAAGTACTGTACAGTCAGCTGTAAGACCTGTAGCTACACGAGCTGAAACTGTAGGGCCAAGGTCACGACCGATTGCTGTAGCACCTACAAGCACGATCTCAGGCTTGTACTCATTAATAACAGATGCAAGAGCGTGTGCATAGGGCTCTGTTCTGTAATCCTTTAATTCGGGATCATCTACTACGATGATTCTGTCTGCGCCATACTCTGCAAGAGATCCGCAAAGATCCTTTACATTGGAACCGATAAGTACTGCGGTTACCTGAGTATTAAGAGGTGCAGCCAATTCTTTTGCTTTTCCAAGCAACTCATACGCGATGCTGTCAACTTTGTTGTCAACCTGCTGCGCGAAGACATATACGCCTTTATATTCTTCTAAGTTCATTTTAGACCTCCTAGATTAAATGCTTCTCATTCATTTTTCCAACGATATATGAAACTGCTTCTTCGGGTGATTCGGGAACAACCTTCTCACCTGCACCCTTACGAACCTTATCGGATGCTTTAGCGATCTTTGTGGGTGAACCTGCAAGACCAAGGTTGCAATCCTCAACATCCTTTAAGTCTGCACGGCCCCATGTGGTGATCTCTGCTTTGCAAGCATCAAAGATTCCGCCGGGAGTCATATATCTGGGATCGTTTAACTCAGAAAGAGCTGTGATAAGGCAAGGCATCTTAGCTTCTACCATGTGGTATCTGTCATCATACTGACGACGAACTGTAACCTTGTCACCATCAACCTTGATTTCCTGAGCATAAGAAATAACAGGAAGTCCGAGGTGCTCAGCGATCTGAGGACCAACCTGAGCTGTATCACCATCGATAGCCTGACGGCCTGTGATGATTAAATCGTAATCGAGGTTTCTTAATGCACCTGCGATTGTTGTGGATGTTGCCCAAGTATCTGCACCACCGAGAACTCTGTCTGTTACAAGTACACCCTTGTCAGCGCCCATAGCGATTGCTTCGCGAAGAACATCTGCTGCCTTGGGAAGACCCATTGTAAGAACGGTAACTTCTGCACCGTACTGATCTTTTAAACGAAGTGCTGCCTCAAGACCTGCTTTGTCATCAGGGTTCATGATTGCAAGCATAGCACCTCTGTCAAGTGTTCCGTCAGGGTTGAACTTAACGCCGCCCTTTGTATCAGGAACCTGTTTAATACATACTACAACTTTCATTTGTATTATTCTCCTTTGTCTAATTTTGAAATGACGGCCAAATTACTTAAGAAGAGCGCCTGAGATAACCATACGCTGAACTTCGCTGGTTCCTTCGTAGATCTCTGTGATCTTAGCATCACGCATCATACGCTCAACATTGTACTCCTTGATGTAACCGTAACCACCGTGTAACTGTACGCACTTTGTGGTAACTTCCATAGCAACCTCAGCAGCCATAAGCTTAGCCTGTGCAGCTTCTACGGAGTAAGAAATCTTGGGGTTGGTTCTGTACTCGTCCTTCTTAGCAGCTGCCTTGTAAACAAGAAGTTTAGCTGCCTCAACCTTTGTAGCAAGGTCAGCAAGAACGAACTGAGTATTCTGGAACTGTGCAATTGAACGACCGAACTGCTTTCTCTCCTTAACATACTCGATAGTTGTCTCGAGAGCACCCTCAGCAAGGCCAAGAGCCTGTGCAGCGATACCGATACGTCCGCCGTCGAGGGTGTGCATTGCGATTGCAAAGCCCTTACCCTGCTGTCCAAGAAGGTTCTCCTTGGGGATACGGCAATCTGTGAAGATGAGCTCGTATGTGGATGAACCACAGATACCCATCTTGTTCTCTTTTGTACCGAATGTGAATCCGGGTGTGCCCTTCTCTACGATGAATGCAGAGATCTCTTTGAGCATTTTGCCCTTCTTCTCAACTTTACCTGTTACTGCGATAACGATGTAAACATCTGCTTCCTTACCGTTTGTGATGAAGCACTTGGAACCGTTAAGTACCCACTCGTCACCATCAAGAACAGCCTTGGTCTGCTGACCCTGAGCATCTGTACCAGCGCCGGGCTCTGTAAGACCGAAAGCACCGAGTTTCTTACCTGATGCAAGATCGGGAACATATTTCTTCTTCTGTTCCTCTGTACCATATGTAAGGATGGGGTCTACACAAAGTGATGTGTGAGCGGAAATGATAACGGATGTGGTACCACAAACCTTAGCCATCTCCTCTACGCACATAACGTATGTCTGAATGTCACAACCCTGTCCGCCGTACTCCTTGGGTACAGGAATTCCTAAAAATCCATATTTTGCAAGCTTATCAACCGTCTCTCTGGGGAATCTGTGCTGCTCGTCGATTTCCTGTGCAAGAGGTTTAACTTCTTTTTCGGCGAAATCCTTGAAAAGCTGTCTCGCCATTTCATGTTCTTTGCTTAAAGAAAAATCCATGATTATTTCCTCCGTGTATATTAAATAAATTAATTATTTTGCGTCGATGGGTGTTTTGGTGCGGTCTTCATTGTAGATGTAGAAGCCCTTGCCGCTCTTTACGCCAAGGTTGCCGCCGCGAACCATCTTTCTGATAAGAGGACATGCACGATACTTGGAATCGCCAGTCTCTTTGTAAAGTACATCCATGATAGCAAGGCAGATGTCAAGACCGATGAAGTCACCTAACTCAAGGGGACCCATGGGATGGTTAGCACCGAGCTTCATTGCAGAGTCGATACCTTCAACATCAGATACACCTTCCATCTTGATGAATGCTGCTTCGTTGATCATGGGAACGAGAATTCTGTTAACAACGAAACCAGCTGCCTCGTTAACCTGAACGGGAGTCTTGCCGATTTCTACAGAAATCTTCTTGATTGTCTCAACTGTAGCTTCGGGTGTGTTAACACCTGCAATAACCTCAACGAGTTTCATTCTGTCTGCGGGGTTAAAGAAGTGCATACCGATCATAGGACGTGTAAGTCCGTTGCCGATCTCAGTGATTGAAAGTGAAGATGTGTTGGAAGCGAATACACACTCAGGCTTGCAGATCTCATCAAGCTCCTTGAATGTTGTCTTCTTAACCTGCATATCTTCGAAAGCTGCCTCAACGATAAGATCACAGTCCTTGCAAAGGTCCTCTTTAAGACCGGGAGTGATTCTTGCTACGATAGCATCTGCTGTAGCCTGATCCATTTTGCCTTTCTCAACGAGCTTAGCGTAGCCTTTTTCAATCTTAGCCTTTCCGCCTTCAGCCCATTCCTGTTTAATATCGCAAAGAGCTACTGTGTAGCCGTCAATCTGTGCGAATGCTTTTGCTATGCCCTGGCCCATTGTGCCGGCACCGATAATACCAACCTTCATTTGTTTTCCTCCTATGATTTATTATTAACGGTTTTTGAAAGGTACAACCTTTAATTTTTTCTCTTTATCCTTCTCAAGGAAGTTGCCCATACCAGCCTGCTGATCCTCTGTCTCGAAGCAGTCACCGAAGAGCTTCTCCTCGATTACGATTGCCTTGTCCATATCTACCTGAAGGCCATCGTTGATTGCCTTCTTGGAGTTACGAACAGCGATGGGAGCCTGTGCTGCAATGCCTGCTGCCATCTTCTCTGCTGCTGCCATAAGGGCATCCTTTGCAGATACTGTAACTTCACCTGCCTCATTAACCTCAGCTGATACAACCTGGTTAACAAGACCGATTCTGTAAGCTTCTGCTGCTTTGATATTTCTTGCTGTGTAGATTAACTGCTTAGCCATTCCGGGGCTAACAAGTCTTGCAAGTCTCTGGGTTCCGCCGAATCCGGGAGTAATTCCAAGACCAACCTCAGGCTGACCGAATACTGCGTTATCAGAACAGATTCTGATGTCACAGCTCATGGAAATCTCACATCCGCCGCCAAGTGCAAAGCCGTTAACTGCTGCGATTACGGGGATGGGGAATGTCTCAATCTTACGGAATACATCGTTTCCTTTCTTACCGAAAGCTTCTGCCTCCTTCTTTGTAAGTGTGCTCATCTCTCCGATGTCAGCACCTGCAACGAAGGACTTCTCGCCTGCGCCTGTTAAGATCAGGCAGCGAACATTATCAAGATCGACTGCGTCGAATGTCTTCTCAAGTTCCTCCAACACCTGTGAGTTAAGTGCATTGAGGGCTTTCTCTCTGTTGATGGTGATGATGCCCACTGCACCCTTTTGTTCGTATAAAACAAACTCCATATTTTTCTCCTTTCTCTAAACGCACCAATATCCGAACAGCCATAAGCCGTTCGGATACGGTTATTTACTAAGTATTTAAATTAGTCTCTCTTAACGATGGTTGCACATCCCATACCGCCGCCGATACAAAGTGTAGCAAGACCGGTCTTGGCATCCTTAGCTTCCATCTCGTGGAGAAGTGTTACAAGGATACGTGCTCCTGAAGCTCCTACGGGGTGACCGAGAGCAATTGCACCACCGTTGGGGTTAAGCTGCTTGTCAACATCGATTCCGAGGTCCTTACCAACTGCTACAGACTGTGCAGCGAATGCCTCGTTAGCCTCGATGATATCGAAGTCTTCGATCTTCATGTCAGCCTTAGCCATAGCCTTACGTGTTGCTGCTACAGGTCCGATACCCATGATTGTGGGATCAACACCTGCAAGAGCTCCTGCTACGAATGTAGCCATGGGCTTAACACCAAGTTCTTTAGCCTTCTCCTCAGACATAACAACGATAGCTGCTGCACCGTCGTTGATACCTGATGCGTTACCTGCTGTAACTACGCCGTCTGCGTTAAGAGGACGAAGCTTAGCAAGTGCCTCGATGGTAGAACCTGCTCTGGGGCCTTCATCTGTATCGAAGATAACTGTTTCTTTTTTCTTCTTTATTTCTACAGGAACAATCTCTTTCTTGAATGAGCCGTTCTCGATAGCTGCACAAGCCTTCTGCTGGCTCTTAAGTGCGAACTCATCAAGCTCTTCTCTTGTAAGATTCCACTGCTTAGCAACATTGTCAGCAGTTGTAATCATGTGATAGTCGTTGAATGCATCCCAAAGTGCATCCTTAACCATGGTATCAACAAGTGCACCCTGGCTCTGGCTGGGCCATGTCATTCTGTAGCCGTAACGAGCATTGGGAAGTGCGAAGGGAGCCATTGACATGTTCTCCATACCACCTGCGATAACTACATCTGCATCACCTGCCATAATCATCTGAGCTGCCTGGTTAACACAGTTAAGACCTGAACCGCAGACAACGTTTGTGGTTACAGCGGGTACCTCAATGGGAAGTCCTGCCTTAATGGAAGCCTGACGAGCCACGTTCTGACCCTGTCCTGCCTGGATTACACATCCCATATATACGTGTTCTACATCTGTAGGTTTGATACCTGCTCTGTTAATTGCTTCTTTGATAACGATTGCACCGAGTTCTGCGGCGGGAATAGTTGAAAGTGATCCGCCCATGGTGCCGATTGCAGTACGACAAGCGCCTGCCAAAACGACCTTCTTAGACATTGTTTTCCTCCATTTGTTGTTGATTTAAAGTGACATAAAAACATTGTTATTTTTTTATCAACAGTCTGTCATGATTCTAACATACTTACGTCTTTTTGGCAATGGATTCTTGGCTTTTATCTATAAAAAACTTCTCCTAACATCAAGTCTTTCTTGAAGTCTCTTATATTTGTATTCTTGTCAATGAACACTGCCTCTATACCCATAGCAGCTGCCCAGTCACCCATCTGCTCAGCGGTGATGTCATAGGAGAATGCTGTATGGTGAGCTCCGCCTGCAAGAAGCCAAGCTTCTGTACCTGTGTAGAAATCAGGCTGAGGAGTCCAGAAGTTAATAGCTGTGGGAAGCTTGGGAAGAGGCTTCTCAACCTTCTTACACTCAACATCCTGGATGATGAGACGGAATCTGTTGCCAAGGTCAATAAGTGATGTTGCAATACCTGCACCGGTCTTGGACTGGAATACGAGTCTTGCGGGATCTTCTCTGTCACCCATTGAAAGGGGCTGGCACTTAATCTGAATAGGGCCGTCTGAAATGGAAGGACAAATCTCAAGCATGTGAGCCTGGATAATTCCCTCTTTGCCCTTTACAAGGTTGTATGTGTAATCCTCAAGCATTGATGAACCCTTAGCGTCCTTCATGCCTGCGCTCATAATCTTCATAAGGCGAACCATGGCTGCAACCTTCCAGTCACCCTCTGCACCAAAGCCATAGCCCTTCTCCATAAGTCTTTGAATTGCAAGACCGGGAAGCTGCTTCAATGCGCCAAGATCTCCGAAGTGTGTAACGATAGCCTGATAGTTCTTCTCCTTTAAGAATCTTTCGAAACCGATCTCAATCTGAGCCTGAACTGCAACATGCTTCTTGAATTCCTCAGGGTCTCTGCCCTCAAGGCAAATATCGTACTTGCTGTAATACTCATCAACCAAAGCGTTGGTATCTGATGCCGAAACAGCTGCAACCGCCTCAGCGATCTCGTTAACGGGATAAGCATCAATCTCCCAGCCGAACTTAAGCTGAGCTTCAACCTTATCACCTTCTGTAACTGCTACGTTTCTCATGTTGTCTGCAACACGGCATACTCTGATGTGGCTTGACTCCATGATACCGATGGCTGTACGCATCCAGGAAGCAATCTTCTTCTGAACTTCAGAATCCTTCCAGAAACCTACAACAACCTTTCTCTCGATTCTCATTCTGGAAAGGATGTGTGCGTACTCTCTGTCACCGTGAGCTGCCTGGTTCTCATTCATGAAATCCATATCCATTGTTGCATAAGGAATCTCTTCATTGTACTGAGTATGGAGATGAAGGAGAGGCTTTCTGAACTCCTGAAGTCCAAGAATCCAGCTCTTTGCAGGAGAGAATGTGTGCATCCATGTGATAACGCCCGCACAGTTGGGATCGTTATTGGCCTCGTTAAAGGTCTTTCTGATAAGCTCATTTGTAATAAGGGTGGGCTTCCAAACGATTTCGAAAGGAAGTACTCCGGACTTGTTGAGTCCTTCTACCATTTCCTTTGAGTGAGCTGCCACATGTGCAAGGCACTCATCTCCGTATAAATCCTGTGATCCGGTACAAAACCAGAACTGATATTTTTTCATCTCAGACATTAATTTTTCCTCCTAGAAAAATACATTATTGTTAAATACTAATCGCTTTACAGATATCCTTTTGTGCAGGGATTGCCTTCACATAGGTCTCAATATACTTGTCAAAACCTGCAACATCTTCGGGATCGGGTTTCATTACAGTTCCCGTCTGTCCTCCGAATACCTTGTCGGAAAGGAACTTGTCAAGAGCCTCGCCCTCGGCCTTGTTTACCATATAGGAAGCAAGAACTGCCATTCCCCAGGGGCCGCCTTCTCCTGCTGTCTCCATAACGGCAACGGGGGTATTCATTGCTGCTGCAAGAATTCCCTGGCCCACGCCCTTAGTCTTAAACAGACCGCCGTGTCCGTAGATTGTGTCGGCTTTTACCTGCTCCTCCTTAAAGAGGATGTCGCATCCGATCTTAAGGGTTGCAAGGGATGCGTAAAGATGGGTTCTCATGAAGTTTGCGAGGTTCATGTCCGCATCGGGCTTTCTTGCAAACATGGGTCTGCCTTCGTCAGTGCCGATTACAGGTTCTCCGGAAAGTGTGTTAAAAGCCACAAGTCCTCCGCAGTCCTTCTCACCTTTAAGCGCGTTGGTGTAGAGCTTTCCGTAAATGTCGTTAAGGCTTATATTCATTCCGAACATGTCGGAGAACTCCTTAAAGAGGCCAATCCAGGCATTTAAGTCCGAAGTACAGTTGTTGCAGTGAACCATAGCAACCGCAGGGCCTGCAGGGGTGGTAACAAGGTCGATTTCCTCGTGTACCTTTTTAAGGTCCTTTTCAAGAACAACCATTGCAAAAACGCTGGTGCCCGCAGATACGTTACCGGTTCTTACCGCAACGGAATTGGTGGCAGTCATGCCGGTGCCTGCATCGCCTTCGGGAGGTGCAAGAGGAATACCTGCCTCAAGGTTTCCTGAAGGATCCAGCTTCTTTGCGCCTTCTGCCGTAAGGGTTCCTGCCGCTTCACCTGCCACAAGAACCTTGGGAAGAATCTTTCTGATATCCCAGGGATACTTCTTTACTCTGTCAAGGGATGCAAACTTGTCAAGCATCTCCTGATTATAATTACAAATTGATGAATCGATGGGGAACATTCCTGATGCCTCTCCGATTCCCATAACCTTCTCACCTGTCATCTGCCAGTGAATGTAGCCTGCAAGGGTGGTGAGATAATCGATGTTTTTAACGTGATCCTCATCATTAAGAATCGCCTGATACAAATGAGCTATGCTCCAGCGCTGAGGGATGTTGAAGTTTAAGCACTTGGTCAACTCCTTGGCTGCAGGACCTGTGATGGTATTTCTCCAGGTTCTGAAGGGCGCAAGAAGTTTGCCGGACTTGTCAAATGCCATGTAGCCGTGCATCATGCCCGAGAAACCAATTGCCGCAAGTTTCTTAATCTCCACACCGTATTTCTTTGAAACGTCCTTTCTGAGATTGGCATAACAATCTGTAAGTCCGCCCCAGATGTCATCCAAAGAATATGTCCAGACACCACCTTCAAGGCGGTTCTCCCATTCATGGTCACCCGATGCAATGGGGTTGTGATTCTCGTCAATAAGGACCCCCTTAATTCTGGTAGAGCCGAATTCTATGCCAAGAACAGCTCTTCCGCTCTCGATACATTGTTTAGCGTTACCCATAATATCCTCCTAATATTTATATTGAAAACACAAAGAAGCCTCTATACTTGTTGGGAGTACATTACCACTTGTTGTTGGGACAGTGGCTTATTTTCGCCAGAGCTCTAAGCTCCACGTAACAACCGCAGGAAGCGCAAGTACCCGCATTTAGTTTCTCGCATTCCTTACATATGGAAAGGCGGCTTTCGTACTTCGCCTCATCCACCCGGTCGTTTTTCTTTATGGCTTCTTTGTATTTATCAATCATGGCCATGTCTGCTTCAGCCATTTCCCTAAGCAGACATCTTTTGCAAATTTGATTCTGCATTTCCTATATTGTTACCTCAAGGTGAAGCACGCTGCTTGCGGGAATCTTAACCTTAAGCACATCGCCCTTAAAGTCAAAGTCCGTAAACTCTTTGGTCTTCACGGTTTCAGGCTTGTCAAAGGTATTGTGCTCGTGAATCTCGCCGCCGACGATCTCACCCTTTACATCTTTAATCTTGCTTTCCGCAATCACGCCCTCAATGCTGTATGCCTTCTTTGAGGAAAGGTTTGTGAGGGTAATGTGAAGCTTGCCCTTTGAATCCATTGAAACCGACTCTGTAAGGTTAGGTACCATGAAGTCGCTTTCAAGGCCGATTTCCTCAGTCTCAATGTGGCTGTCCACAAGCTCGTTGTCCTGATGGTGCTTGTACATGTTGAATACGTGATAGGTGGGGGTCTTCACCATCTTGTCTCCGTCTGTGAGAATCACTGACTGGAGCACGTTCACAAGCTGAGCGATGTTGGCCATCTTGACCCTGTCGCAGTGCTTGTTGAAAATGTTTAAGTTGATGCCTGCCACCAGCGCATCTCTTACAGTGTTCTGCTGATAGAGGAATCCGGGGTTGGTTCCGGGCTCCACCTCGTACCAGGTACCCCACTCGTCGATAACAAGAGCAATCTTTCCTGTCTTGTCATATCTGTCTATTATTGCGGCATGGTGATTGATGAGGTCCTCCATGTAGAGGGTCTTCTTAAGCACCTTGTACCATTCTTTTTCGGTAAAATCAGTAGCTCTCCCCTTCTGCTCCCATCCGTCGGTAAATGTATAGTAGTGGAGGGAAATGCCGTCCATGAAGCCGTGCCACTTCTCCTCAGCACATCTGTGGGTGGTGTATAAAACCCTGTCCATCCAGTTGTAGTCATCAACATTGGGTCCGCAGCAGATTTTAAAGATATGCTCATCAGCCTTGTAGTCTCTTACGTAGGTCTGATATCTGCGGTAAAGATTTCCGTAGTACTCGGGAGTCATGTTTCCGCCGCATCCCCAGTTCTCGTTGCCTACACCAAAGTAGTCTACCTTCCATGGTTTCTTGCTGCCGTTCTTTGCACGAAGATCAGCCATGGGGGAAACTCCGTCAAAGGTCATGTATTCTACCCACTCGCTCATCTCTCTTACGGTACCGCTTCCAACGTTACCGTTAATGTATGTCTTACAGCCAAGCTGCTTGCAAAGCTCCATAAACTCGTGGGTACCGAAGCTGTTATCCTCAGTTACTCCGCCCCAGTGAGTGTTGATTATCTTCTTTCTGTCCTTCTTTGGTCCTACGCCGTCCATCCAGTGGTATTCGTCGGCAAAGCAGCCTCCGGGCCAGCGAAGCACGGGAATCTGTAATTCCTTTAAGGCCCCTACCACGTCCTTTCTCATACCCTTAACATTGGGAATCTTGGAATCCTCGCCAACGTAGAGTCCTTCATATATGCAGCGTCCCAGATGCTCTGAGAAATGTCCCTGAAGCTCGGGATTAATGTGGCCCTTCTTAATCTTGGGGTTAATGTAAAATTTCATCTATCACTCTTCCTTTTCATTTATTTCATTATTTAGTGAAATAATTTAGTTCTCAGGGAACCTAACTTCTAATTTACTAGTTTTTGCGTAAAAAGGCAACATCAAATGTATTTTTTTCGTTTGACACCCCAGGGTTGCCACTATATAATCTTAAGTATTGAGTGAAGTATTAAATTTTTGAATTAAATATTTAATCAGAAAATTCAAACTTTTAAAGCATATTCCACTATAGAAAGGTTTTACGATGCTGTATCTTAAGTCCCTTCCCGATGCGCAGGAAGTTTTCAAAGCCCTCTCTGCTCCCATGCGTCTGCAGATTATGAGGCTTATCACCGAGAATGAGAATATGAGTATGAACGATCTGGCTGAGACACTTAATCTCACCAACAGCGCCATAACCATGCATGTGGCCAAGCTTGAAGCCGCAGGTCTCGTATCTGTACAGACAACTCCCGGCAAGAGGGGCATAATGAAAATTGTACGTCCCAAGCACGAAAGACTTATAGTGGACCTTTTAAGTTCCAAAGATTCCGGTAAGAAAAGCTGTTACACCGATGAAATATCCATCGGCCATTACACCGGCATAGAAGTTCACCCCACCTGCGGCCTGTCCACAAAGGACGCCATCATAGGTGATCTGGACAATCCCAAAGTATTTTCCTATCCCGAAAGATTCAAGGCCGATGTCCTCTGGATTGATCACGGCTTTGTAACCTATAACTTTCCCAACAGACTTCGCCCCGGACAGATTCCCGTGGAATTACAGATTTCATTTGAGATTTCCTCGGAATGTCCAAGCTTTAACGACGATTATCCCAGTGATATCTACTTCGATATAAACGGGAAACCCCTCGGAAAGTGGATAAGTCCCGGAGACTTCGGAAGCAGAAGGGGAATGATTTCTCCCGGCTGGTGGCCGGATTTCCTTAATCAGTATGGTCTTCTCAAGACCCTTATCATTAACGATAACGGTACCTTCATGGACGGAACCTACATGCTTTCGAAGACCACCATTTCAGATTTGAACATCGATTACAACTCCGATATCAATTTCACCTTCAGGGTTCCGACGGACACTGCCAACTGCGGCGGTCTTACGCTTTTCGGTGCATCATTCGGAGACTACAGCCAGAGTATTCAGGTTAAACTTTACTATAATGAAACATCACCTGAAAATAACTAGGAAGAGGAGAGAAAAATGTTAGAAGAATTAAAGAAAAAAGTATATGAAGCAAACATTTTACTTCCCAAGTACGGTCTCGTTACCTTTACCTGGGGAAATGTAAGTGCAATCGACAGAGAGTCAGGACTCTTTGTTATCAAACCCAGCGGAGTTGAGTACGACGAAATGACTCCCGACGACATGGTGGTTATGGATCTTGAAGGAAACAGAGTAGAGGGAAAATACAAACCTTCATCCGACACACCTACCCATGTGGAAATCTACAAGGCATTCAAAGATGTGGGCGGTGTTGTACACACCCATTCATCCTTCGCCACCAGCTGGGCTCAGGCAGGCAGAGGAATCCCCTGCTACGGCACTACCCACGCCGATTACTTCTACGGCGAAATTCCCTGTGTAAGATGCCTTACCAAGGAAGAAATCGATGAAGCCTACGAGAAAAACACCGGCGTTCTCATCGTAAATGAATTCAACCGCATGAAGAAGGACCCCGTTGCAGTTCCCGCTGTTCTCTGCAAGAATCATGGAGTATTCGCATGGGGCAAGGATGCTCACGAAGCAGTCCACAATGCAGTTGTCACCGAGGAAGTTGCCAAGATGGCCTTCCGTTGCGAGTTAATCAATCCCGAAGTTAAGCCTGCACCTAAAGAGCTTCAGGATAAGCACTACTTCAGAAAGCATGGGGCCAACGCCTACTACGGTCAAAACTAATCATACAAAAAAGAGGTTCCGAGCCTATGGCTCGGAGCCTCTTTTCATTAGTAGCAACTTATTTGTCGGGTTCGATCAGTCCGTAGGTATTACCTTTTCTCTTGTAAACCACGTTGGTCTGATCTGTTTCTGCGTTGATGAAAACGAAGAAGTCATGTCCCAAAAGTTCCATCTGGATACATGCATCCTCAGGATACATGGGCTTGATGTCGAACTTCTTGGTACGAACAATCTTGATTTCCTCCTCGTCCATGTAATCGTGATCCAGATAAGCGTCTGTAAAGAATCCTGCGTTCTGATGCTTATCAACGATCTTATTCTTATAACGTTTGAGCTGTCTCTCTATAATCTCTTCAACAAGGTCAATGGAGACATACATATCACTGCTGCTTTGTTCTGAACGGATAATATTGCCTTTGACGGGGATGGTAACCTCGATTTTCTGCCTCTCCTTCTCTACGCTTAAAGTAACGTGAATTTCTGTGTCTTCCGAAAAATACTTTTCCAACTTGCCGATCTTACGCTCCACAGCGTCCCTCAGACCGGGTGTGACCTCGATGTTTCTTCCAATAATAACAAACTTCATATACATCACCCTTTCGGTTTTATATTGTATAAGCATTATAGCATGTTACGCACACATTTTTCAACAATTCTGGCGTATTTTATAAAAGTTTAAGAATTTATAAATGTCAATCCGATTTACGATTTTTACGCCATTTTTATCAATTTTATTAGAACTAAACAAAACAATTGTTCACGTAAGTTTCCATAAAATCGGTATCCCCAGGCTAACTATTGGTATGTGGATAATGTGTATAACTTAGTGTATAAATCCTTTTTGCCTAAAATAGGCATATTTTTATGTGGATAACTCCTTTGAAAAAAAATTACATATTTCTTTAAAATATACTGGTTTTTTGGGCTTTTGGTAATCTTGCACAAAGGTAGTACCTAATTACCAAAAGATAGTTCCCACAATTGAGCGACAACAAAACAGGCGGTATGTTTTCCACAGGGAGACACAAAAATAAGGCCGTGGATATTCCACGGCCTTAAAAATATCTTTTGGGTATATTAGAATACTCTTCTTACTGTGATGGGCTGACGATAGTCTGCAGGACCAACCTTGATTCCACCCTTAGGTGTGGAAGCATGTACAATCTGGTTATTGCCCATATACAAAGCAACGTGGCCTGAATAAACGACAATATCACCGGGCTGTGCATTGGCAAGTCCACCCTCAACCTCAGAGCCAACTGTTGAGTAAGCACTCGAAGCTCTGGGAAGGCTGATGCCGAAGTTAGCATATACAAGCATTGTAAATCCTGAACAGTCAGTACCTTCTGTAAGGCTGTTACCGCCGTGTACGTAAGGATTACCTACGAACTGCAATGCAAATGCGATAACGTCTGAGCCGAGACTTCCGTCTCCTGTGTAGCTTACGCTGGGAGCTGTGTATGCAGGTGCGGAGTTTCCGTTTGCCGCCATGGCCGCTGCGGCTGCCTGTCTTGCTGCCTGGCGCTCTGCCTGCTCTCTCAATACTCTCTTACGTTCTTCTTCAATTGATTCCGCTTTGACAAATTTGGTGGTCAGATCTACGCAATCGGCTGCGATGTATCCTGCACCTTCCTCAATATCAATCTTAACCCACTTGGTATCCTCGTCAAGAACAAGAAGCTGTTCTCCTGAGGGGAAGAGGCAAACCTCTTCAGAATCGGCATCGGGTTCTGCATGAACCTTAACCGTATTCTCCTTAACAATGGCGAGTCTCTTACCAACCTTCTTGGCAAGGTCTACAGCATCTGTTCCTGTAACACAATACTCACCTTTAACGTATCCTGTAACGGTACCTGATTTAATGAGGTACCACCCATTCTCTTCTCCGAGGAACTCTCCCACTGAATCGTCATAGAGCTTACCTACAACATTTCCTTCTATGGAAGCTTTATCTCTGATGTTTACGTACTGGTCAACCTGAGCGATAACCAGATTCTTGAAGCCCTCTTCTTCAGAAACAATCTTGTCTGACTCGGCGACTTTCGCTCCGTCAATTGCTTTAAGGTCTAAAGGATCGATTGTCTCCTCGATCTCAACCTTATTTTCGGCACTCTTCATGGATTCAAGTGACTTACCGTTAGAGATGGTAAGGTTGATTCCTCCTGAAGGAAGTACCTTGTTAAGTCCTGAAGCCTCGGCGCTCATATTGAAAGAAGAAAACGCAACTGCTGCAAGAAGCAGACCTGATGCGGTTTTCAATAATTGCTTTTTCATATACTCTCCTGTGATGCTTTTCGGATTCATTTGTTACAAATTTGTTACAACCCTATTAAATATATCACCTGAGAGCACCTTTGTCAAATTTACAGAGAAATATAATTAAAGGCACTTGTGGCCGCATTTGCGCCATCTGCGACTGCTGTTATGACCTGACGCAGCTGTTTCTTACGGCAGTCTCCTGCAGCGTAGATTCCGGGTGCGCTTGTTGCACAGGTTTCGTCAGCAAGAATGTAGCCTGCCGGATCCATCTTAACTATATCCTTGAAAAGTTCGGTATCCGGATGAATCCCCACTGCGATGAATACTGCGTCGGTATCAAGTTCTTTGATATCTCCGGTTTTGACATCTTTGATTACAAACTTCTTAACGGCATCTTCGCCTTTGATTTCCACAGGAACATGGCTCCACAAAACCTCCACATTGGGAAGGGCAAGAAGGGAATCCTGCAGGGACTTGGCTGCTCTTAATTCGTCTCTTCTGTGAATAAGGTAGACCTTGCTGCAGCCTTTCGCCAGGAAAATAGCATCCTCAACAGCCACGTCTCCGCCGCCCACAACGCAGGCAACTCTGTTTCTGAAGAATGCGCCGTCACAGGTAGCACAGTATGATACTCCCATTCCTGTAAGTTCCTCTTCACCGGGTACCCCGAGAAGTGCGTGATGGGCACCTGTTGCAAGAATTACAGTTTTGGTTTCGTATTCGTTCTTGTCGGTTTTCACAATCTTGACGCTTCCGCTGTCGGCTACGCTCTTAACCTCCTCCTCAACAAAGGGAGCCTCAAGCTTCTCTGCGTGAGCCCTGAAGGTCTCACCCATGTCCCATCCGCTGATTCCCGGAAGTCCGAGATAATTGTCTACTTCATATGTGTTAAGAATCTGGCCGCCGCTGACAGGCTGCTTCTCGATAACAAGGATGTTCATTCCTGCTCTCTTACCGTAAACTGCTGCTGAAAGGCCTGCGGGGCCTGAACCGATTATTATGCAATCGTACATAGTGTGTCTCCTTTCTACTTTACGTATGCTTTGAGTCCGTTGTAAATGTCGTCGGGGTCCGGAGGACAGCCCTTAATTGTGTGATTAAACAATCTTGTGCAGTTTCCCACTCCCAATTCACCGGTTTTGCCTCTATAGCCCTGACCGATGCACACCTTCTCACCAAGCTTCTCAAGGAGCCCTTCATCTTCCAGTCGCATGAATGCTTCTATCAGGCTTTCATAGCAGGCTGAACAGGTATCCACTTCGGTGGCCTTATCCTTAAGCTTCAGTAATCCATATCTTTTAGGTAAAATCTCATCCTTCTCAGCTTCACCTGAGCCTATGGTTTTCATCTTAAGTTTAGAAAGATCCGAGGAACCTACTCCCAGTTTCTCCGAAAGGCCGATATAGGGAACATCCTCTAACTCATATCCCATGAGTCTGCAGACGTAGGAGTCCACCAGAACCGGATCTCTTGCCACCATAACGCAATCCGTGACATATGGATTACCGCCGCCTTCACTGTCCAAATCACCACATATGTGATCAATAACAATAAAATCCTGCTTGATTACGCTGTTAAGAATGGCGATGGGTTCGTGAAGTCCCAGGGTATGGAAGCGCCTCTTCTCTGCATTTGTAATGAGGCCCTTCATATTCTTTAAGGCACAGGTTATGTTGGTCTGGCAATGTCCCTTCAAAACCGGAACATTAATAAGGAAGTCAACATCCTGTAAGCATTTGACCACTTTGACCTTCAAATCGCCTTCGCCGGCTTCAAAGAAAGACTCCTTCTGAGTATCCACCAGCTCAATTCCATAGTTTGAAGATAAGGTGTTGTAGCCGCAGTACTCGAAAGCCTCCTCGGTCTTATCTCCAATCCATGAGCCTTCGATTATCTTTATATTCTTCTTGCCGTTCTCATGAAGATACTCGATTATGCCTGCAACGACCTCCGGGTGCGTAGTTGCACCGAAGTCTGCCGGCACCGGCTCAACAAGGTTGGGCTTAATGCCAATCCTTGCATTTTCAGGGATAAGGGAAGCCAGGTCCGCCTCAATAAGAAGGCTCTTGGTCATCTCCTTGTAGTCTTTGCCATAAATTCTGTAGATTTCGTTCTTATCCATAGTCCGAATCACTCCTATGTGTATCATAACAAAAAGAAGGCAGGTTTGTTAACCTGCCTTCAATATATTTTATAAAATTTTTATACTTATGTGCAATTTGGGCCTGTCCCCATTTTGCACCTACATATTTGCGAATGCCTGAGTGAGATCGTCGATAAGATCCTGAGGATCTTCAAGGCCACAGGAAAGTCTGATAAGTCCTGCGGGGATTCCTGCATCACGAAGCTGTTCGTCTGTAAGCTGACGGTGTGTAGATGTGGCAGGATTCAAGCAGCAGCTTCTTGCATCGGCAACGTGTGTCTCGATGGCAATAAGCTTAAGGCCCTTCATGAAGGCTTCAGCTGCAGGTCTTCCTCCCTTAAGTTCAAAGGATACTACGCCGCATCCTCCCTTAGGAAGATACTTCTTGGCTCTCTCGTAGTACTTGTCTGTGGGAAGTCCTGAATATGTAACTGTCTCTACCTCGGGGCGAGCCTTAAGGAACTCGGCAACGGCCTGTCCATTGGCTGCGTGGCGAGCCATTCTCACATGAAGTGACTCAAGTCCAAGGTTAAGATAGAAAGCATTCTGAGGGCTCTGGATACAACCAAGGTCTCTCATAAGCTGTGCTGTACATTTGGTGATGAAAGCACCTTCCTTGCCAAATTTCTCGGCATAGGTGATTCCGTGATAGGATTCATCGGGTGTGCAAAGTCCGGGGAACTTATCTGCATGAGCCATCCAGTCGAACTTGCCTGAATCAACGATAACGCCGCCGACTCCAACGCCGTGACCATCCATGTACTTTGTGGTTGAATGTGTTACGATATCACATCCCCACTCAATGGGTCTGCAGTGAACGGGAGTTGCAAAGGTGTTGTCCATAATAAGGGGTACCCCATGGGCATGAGCAACTTTTGCAAAAAGTTCAATATCCAAAACGGTGAGGGCCGGGTTTGCGATGGTCTCACCGAAAACTGCCTTGGTGTTAGGCTTGAATGCTGCGTTTAACTCTTCCTCTGTGGCATCGGGAGACACGAAGGTTACCTCAATACCCATCTTGGGAAGTGTTACGGCAAAAAGGTTAAAGGTTCCGCCGTAAATGGATGATGAGCAGACAAAATGTCCCCCATTCTCACAAAGGCAGAAGATTGCAAAGAAGTTTGCTGCCTGGCCGGATGATGTAAGCATTGCTGCAGTTCCGCCTTCCATGTCGGCAATCTTTGCTGCTACGAAGTCATTGGTGGGATTCTGGAGTCTGGTGTAGAAATATCCGGAAGCTTCCAAATCAAAAAGCTTACCCATGTCTTCGCTGGTATCATATTTAAAAGTGGTTGACTGAATAATGGGAACCTGTCTGGGTTCTCCGTTTCCGGGTCTGTATCCGGACTGTACGCACTTTGTATCAATTCTGAAATCACTCATAGAAAACACCTCCGTAAACGTTCAAGAGATATTATATACTATCCTTTTACGGTTTACCACATTAAAATATCGGTTCTCCATACAAAAAACCTATTCTACTCCAAGGAGCATTCTATCGTTATCCAAAGCCTCTCCGGAAATCTCTTTAAATCTCTGAAGAAGGTCTGCCACCGTCATATTGGCTCTCTCTTCTCCGGATACGTCAAGAATGATCCGACCCTTGTTCATCATGATGGTTCTGTTTCCAAGCTGAAGTGCAGACTGCATGTTATGGGTTATCATAAGGCATGCCAGCTTCTCTCTCTCAACCACTTCTCTGGTAATCTTAAGAACCTTGTCAGCAGCCGCAGGGTCAAGGGCCGCTGTATGCTCATCAAGAAGAAGCAGGCTTGGGGGATTAATGGTGGCCATAAGAAGGGTTACCGCCTGTCTCTGACCTCCCGAAAGAAGTCCCATGGGCTGTTTCATTCTGTCCTCAAGTCCCATGCCAAGTTCTCTTAGCATATCCTTAAACTCTTCCCTCTGGGCGTGGCTGATTCTTGAAAGCCAGCCTCCTCTTCCTGCTGCCAGGGTTAAGTTTTCTTCTATAGTCATGCCTGCCGCAGTTCCTCTTAAGGGATCCTGGAAAAGTCTTCCAATCTTAATTGCCCTTAAGTGCTCCGGCATAAGCGTAATGTCCGTATCATCAAGTACAATGCGTCCGGTGTCGGTAATGAAATCACCGGCAATGGCGTTAAATAATGTTGATTTACCGGCTCCGTTGGCGCCGATAACAGTTATGAAGTCACCGTCCTTAACTTCTAAGCTTAAGTTGTCGATAGCAAGCTTTGCGTTGACGGTTCCGGGATTAAATGTCTTTGAAATATTACTGATTCTAAGCATTATCTTTCCTCCCCATTTGTACCAACCTTGCGAAGGGCCATTCTTCTCTTAAGGAGAGGAAGCTGTCTTTTAAGGTAAGGTGTGCTGATTGCTATGATTACAATTACGGAGGAAACCAGCTTGAGCATGTAAGCGGGCATGTTAAATCTCAATGCCACCGTATAAACCAGTCTGAAGATAAAAGCACCGATTACCGCACCGATGGCCTTTCTGGTGATTCCGCCTCTTGGAATGATTACGCCGCCTATAAGCAATGAAGCAAGGGCAATTGTAACCATGCCTGAACCTATGTCGATGTTAACTGACTTCTGGCTCTGGGCAAGAAGACATCCACTTAAGGCTGTGAAGGCATTTGCTATGCAAAGGCCCACGATTGTGGTAAATGCGGGGTTAATTGAAGATGATTTTACCATGTCAGGGTTGTTGCCTGTTGCTCTGATGGCAAGCCCCAGTCTGGTTTTAAGAAAGAATGAAAGGAAAACCAAAACTATGAGGACTGCCAGGGCTGCAATGATTAATTTGTAGCTTCCTGCCAGGAATGTTCCCTCAAGCTTCTCCTTTAATATAGAAAAAACAGTATCCGTCTTGTTCATGTTAAGAAGGGACGAATTGCCCATAATAGCGATGTTGACGGAATACCATGCCGTATTGACGATAATACCTGCAAGAAGGCTTTCCACACCCATCTTGGTCTGAAGGAAAGCAACTATAAGACCTGAAAGCATTCCGGCCAGGATGGCTGCAGGTATGGAAAGAAAAGGATGACCGGATATGGCAACCACAGCTCCCACCGTGGCGCCCATGGTAAAGCAGCCGTCGGTGGAAAGGTCACAGACATTAAGCATTGAATAGCTTAAGTACAAAGCCAACACTGTAAGAGCTGAGAACAGTCCCAGTTCAAGAGCAGTTTGCAAAAGTGGTACCATATCCGAAAAATTCATTTTAAGTCTCCTAAATCTGTGGTTTATTCAAAACTCTCTGCTGTCTGAATCTCTTCAACCTTTGTGCAGAAGGGCTCGAATGTTTTCTTAACTTCGTCGAAGGACAAACCAATTTTATCACAAATATCTGTGTTTACGGTAGCTGTTCCGTTATCAAATGTCTTAACGGGTGTTGATGCAGGATCTGCTCCGTTAAGAAGGATTTCTGCTACCATGTTTGCTGTCTCAACACCAAGGTTAGCGTAGTCAACGCCGTATCCAAGGAAAGCTCCGTTAAGTGCGAAGGAGTCGGCACCTGCATAGTGAAGAATTCCTGCATCGGCAAGCTTCTCATAGATGGAAAGCTCAGCTGTCATAATTGTGTTGTCTGAAGGAGTGAAGATTGCCTCTACTCCGTCAGCGATGAAAGCGTCAACTGCAAGGGAAACCTCATCTACGTTTGTACCTGTGTGCTCAATGTACTCAACGCCCTTGTTATCAAGGTATTCCTTAGCCTGAGCAATTGCTGTGGTAGAAGCGTCCTGTCCTACATCGTAGAGAAGGCCGACTTTTGCAATATCAGGGTTCTGTGCAAAGATAAGATTCATAACTGCGTTGGTGTCAAGGTAATCGGATGTACCTGTAAGGTTTGCTCCGGGAGCCTCCATGGACTCTACAAGGCCTACACCCAAAGGATCTGAAACTGCTGCGAATACAACGGGAGTCTTTGAATCCTCTGTTGCTGCCTGCATGCTCATTGCAACGGGTGTTGCTACACCAACCATAAGGTCAACGTTGTCTGCCTGGAAGTTGGCAATAATCTGTGAAAGAACGTTTGAGTCTGCGTTACAGTTGTCATACTTGATCTCGAACTTAACGTTCTTCTCTGCTTCGATTTCACCGAGACGGTTCTCGATGTTGCTTACAATCTGGTTAAGGGAAGCGTCATCTACAAAGTTACAGATACCTACTGTAAAGGTCTGTGCATCTGTGTCTGCTTCAGCTTCTGCTGTCTGTGTCTCTGTTTCTGCTGTTGTTTCTACAGCTTCGGTGTTAGCGGTCTCTGCCTTGGTTGCGGCCTCGCCACATGCACTAAGACCAAGTACCATTGTCATTGCGGTAAGAATTGCTACCAGTTTCTTTTTCATAAATTTTCCTCTTTCTGCGCCCCTTGGCGACTTTTTAAGTGTTTTCCCCGGGACAAGTAGTTTGTTTAGAATACAAAAAAGACCTATCCCTGCAGTTATCTGCTGGGACAGGTCGTATCATCTACCTGCGGTGCCACCCGGCTTGGTGTTATAAACACCCACTTAATGCATACTGTCATATGCTAAACTTTGTTTACGAAGGTTTCCTCTCCGTCTTCCATACTCTGCTTACGCATTTCCGGTCGCCCTCTGAAGTCCATTCGGCCAAGCGCTTAATACTGCAATTCCACCATCTGCAGCTCTCTGTAAAAAAGTGGGCTTCGCTTACTCACTCTTCATCATTGGTTTAAAGAGAAATTACCACAGGTTAAACTGTGATGTCAAGTATTTTTTTATTGTCCTTGTTCCTTGAGGCTTTGCTTTACAAAGTCGATTGTATATGTTCCGTAATCGTAGTAAGATATGCCGTCCCATCCCATGAATGTTACGTTGGTAGCCATACAATCGCCCAAATCATAGAATGTATAGTAGGTTTGGTAACCGCCTGAACTATTGGCATTGTATCCATACTTACCAATAAAAGTTCCTCCGATAAACATACTTTCCTCAGATCTTTCGGCATTAGCTTCAACTGCCACAAGTCCCATGTCCTGTACCAAAGATGAAATCACGCTGTTGATATCCTTGGCATAGAATAAATCCGAGCTTCCACTGTTTTCCTGGGTCTGTGCGCTACCTGAAGCAGGTGCTTCGGCAGGTTTGGTCTCATTGGCTGAAGCGGTTTTTTCCTCCGGTGCTTTTCCGGTCATTGCTGCGTATTTATCACTGAACTGTTCAGCGTAAGGCACCAGCATAATACCGTCGGGATTCTGTACAACAACATGTAAAGAGTAGGAATTTCCCTCTTCCTTATCATGCCAGGTCAACAAGCTAAGATAGAAGTCATCTCCCAAATCCGCAAGATATGACTTGGCCTGAGATTCCTCATCTCCCCAGGCAACCAGCCTTTCATCATTTTCTTCCTTCCATTCAGGCTTTTTAGCTCCGGACAAATTTAAATATTCATCCCCTGTAGCCTGAACTCTGGCATCATAGATTAAATTGTCCTTTGATACCTCCATCTCAACCATGGGGATGTCAGGATTTCCGCCTTCCTCTGAACCGTCCTCCAGCATATACCAGGAAATAAGTTTAAAGCCTTCCGGCACTACCAGAGAATTGGGGACAAGTTCCCTTGCCTCTTCCTCGGTACATTCCTTCCAGTTTACTTTTTTCTTCTCCTCAGTTTCCTGCTTTTCCTCGGTAACAGGCTTTTCTTCCGGGGCTTTTGTTACCTGTGTTTTGGGCTGTTCCGCCGCCGGTGCCTCCGCTGCGGGTGCATTTGCTCCACATCCCGCAAGTGAAATTGCTGCAGCCAGAACTCCTGCAAAAATCAGGCTTTTCTTGTTAGCCACACTATTTCGAATCATCTTCGAAACCTCCCTATGAATTTTATAAAAATACTATATTATTTCAAGAAGCTGGCTGATATGGTCGATTATGTGCTCTGCCCCGGTGGTTTCCAGTTCAGCTCTTTTGGAGATTCCGTAAGTAACGGCGCATGTGTGAATTCCCGCGCCCTGACCCATACGTATGTCAAAAGCAGTGTCGCCTACAACTATGGCGTCCTCGGGACCCATATCCAAATCCTTAAGAGTTACAAAAACAGGTTCAGGATCGGGCTTATGATTCTTTGTATCATCAGCTCCTAAAATATACTCAAAATATTCGGTCATTCCCCAGCTTTTAAGAAATTCACGTAAAGAAGGGTTGTTCCTGGAACTTGCGATGGAACACTTTATTCCTTTTCTTTTAAGTTCCTCCAAAACTTCCCTTATTCCGTCAAAAACTGTAGGGGGATATTTTTCCTTTGATACAGCAAAGGTATCTCTTGACACCTCCACGCACTTATTAATGGCCTCCTCTGAAAGCTCCGGAAACAATAGTCTGTATCCGTCTGCTGCAGGAAGGCCAATAACTGATGCACATTCATCATCACTTTTCACCGGAAGTCCAAGTCTCTTCATCATTTCCTGCTTGGAAACAACAATGGACTTTCTGGTGTCCGCAATGGTTCCGTCAAAATCAAATATTACAAGTTTAATGCTCACTTCTTCAAAACCTCGTTCATGCTGCCGACTCTGTAGCCCTTCATATCCAGGGTTACATACTGGTAGCCTATCTTTTTCAATTCTTCGTAGATTTCATTTCGAAGTTCATCCTTCGAAATCCTCTCAATATCGTACGACGGAACTTCAATTCTTGCAAGGTTTCCGTGAACTCTTACTCTCTCTTCTCTAAAGCCCTTGTCGATAAGGAACTGTTCGGCTCTATCCACCATCTTAAGCTTCTCCTCGGTGATTTCCTCACCGTAGACAAAGCGTGATGCCAGGCAGGCATATGAGGGCTTATCCCATGTAGGAAGCCCCATTTCCTTTGATATGGCTCTGATATCGGCCTTGGTAAGATTCGCTTCTCTCAAGGGGCTCTTTACCTTAAGTTCTGCCACAGCTTCAAGGCCCGGGCGGTAGTCGCCAAGATCATCCATGTTGGAGCCCTCGGCCACGTATCTTATTCCTCGCTCCGCTGCGATTTTCTTAATCTCGTCGAAAATATCGTGCTTACAGTAATAGCAGCGTCTGGGATCATTGTTTCTGACCTTTTCTTCCCTTAAGGGGTCCGTTTCCACAAGTTCAAGAACAATGCCTCTTTCCCTGCAGAATTTCTTTGCTTCCTCCACTTCCCTCTCGGGAACAAAGGAGTTAGCCTCCGTCACCGCAATGGCCATATTCCCAAGGACCTCATGAGCAACGGTTATCAAAAGGGTGGAATCCACTCCACCTGAAAAACCCACGGCCAGGGAGCCGAGGGTTTTTATATAGTCTTTCAGTTTATTTAATTTCAGTTCTGTTTCTTTCTCTAACATGGTAAAACCTTAATATCCTATTTTTGCGAGAACATCGTCAAGGAGTCTGGCGTTTGTAAGGGAGAAATCCTCAGTAATATATGGCTTCTCCTGTCCGAGAATTGCTCTCGTAAGCTGACTTACCTCAAGGCAATAGTTGTTGCTTACATTGACCTTTCTTATAATCTCCCTGCCTTCAGAAACCACCTTATAGCTCACTTCGCCGGACTGATTATAATCCACATCGGAGCGGATAAAGCCCTTGTCTCCGTGAATAAAGAGTCTGTCGTAGCGATGGTGGGTATCAACTCCCAGGTTCATTCCCACATTGAATGTAGCTCTGATTCCATCTTCAAATTCTATCATGGTCTGAGCCAGCTCATCAACTCCGTTATCGGAAAAATAAGCATCAGCCATAAGATTCGCAATTCCGTCCCTGTAGCCCTTATTGGATGCGGCATTAAGGATGGTAAGAATCATGGTTGAGCAATAGCAGCCCACATCATAAACCGCTCCGCCGCCCTGCTCTTTATAAAGGCGCACGTTCTCGGAGTAGTTCTGGGTATGGAACGCGGTGTCAATGAAATCAACCTTACCGATAAGACCGGATTTGATATCATCAGTAAGAGATTTAATGTACTCATTATGAAGGTATGCATAGGCCTCCATAAGATAAACATTATTCTCTTTGGCTGCCTTAAACATCTCCTGGGCTTCCTTGGCATTCATGGCCATGGGCTTTTCAACCAGCACATGCTTCCCTGCCTTCAAAGCCTTAATGGCCCACTCGGCATGGAGATGGTTGGGCAAGGGAACATAAACCGCCTGAACTTCAGGGTCATTTAAAAGGTTCTCATAGCCCACATAGTATTTCTCAAAGCCAAATTCTTCTTTATATCTTCTGGCTTTCTCTTCATTACGTCCCGCTACTGCGTAGAGTTCGCAGTTTTTTGCCAAAAGCATACCGGGAATTGTACATCCCTTCGCTATGCCTGCGGTTCCAAGTACGCCCCATTTAACGCTCATAGAACACCTCCCGGACTATTTGGCTGCCTTAAATATGGCAAGCATATCCTCTTCCTTAAGGAACTTGGCTGAGCCCTTGCCGCCGTTAACACCAACAGCGCACTTATGAGCCATAACAGCCATGTCTTCCTCGGTTGCATTAACGCCCAGTTCTCTCAAGTTCGTGGGCATCTTAATCTCGCGGTAAAAATCTTCAACCGCTTCTATACCCTTAAGGGCGATTTCTTCGTCAGTTCCCACTTCAGGAACATCCATAACCTTAATTGCAAATCTCTTGAATCTGGGGAGGCAATCCTTGTACACATATCTTGCCCAGCTTCCCCAGATAGCTGCCAGGCCTGCACCATGAGCCACGTCATATAAACCGCCAAGCTCATGTTCAAGCTTATGAGTCATCCAGTCTCCGCCATCGCTTCCACAGCCTGTAAGACCGTTGTGCGCAAGGCTTCCTGCCCACATAACTTCTGCTCTGGCGTCGTAATTCTTAGGATCCTTCACAAGGATCTTAGCGTTCTCTTTAACGGTACGAAGGAGTCCCTCTGCCAGGGAATCTGTAAGCTCCATATGTCCGCCGTTTGAGAAATAGCGCTCCATTGTATGCATCATGATATCAGTGCAGCCGCATGCTGTCTGATAGTCAGGCAATGTCATTGTAAGCTCGGGATTCATGATGGCGAATTTAGCTCTTCCGAAATCAGAACTGTAGCCTCTCTTAACAAGGCCCTCTTCCTTTGTAATAACGGAGGAATCACTCATTTCACTTCCGGTTGCGGCAATGGTAAGGATTACACCAAGAGGAAGGCAGCCTTTGGCCTGTCTCTTGTAATCGTAGAAATCCCATACATCGCCTTCGTTAAATACGCCGTAGCCAATGGCTTTGGCAGAGTCAATGGCGCTTCCGCCGCCAACTGCCAGAAGGAAATCCACGTTCTCTTTCTTACAAAGCTCAATGCCCTCACGCACAAGGCCAAGTCTCGGATTTGGAACTGCTCCGCCTAAGGAAACGTAGGAAATTCCCGCTTCATCCAGGGTGTCCGTAACCTTCTTCATAAGGCCGCTTCTTATTACGCTTCCGCCGCCGTAATGAATAAGAACCTTCTTTCCGCCAAACTCATTTATAAGTTCGGCAACCTTAGATTCTGTACCTTTGCCGAAAATAACCTTTGTCGGTGTGTAATACTTAAAATCAAACATATTTGACCCCTCCTTATGTGGTTTCATTTAAATACCCAAGTACCTTTATAGTATATTGTGTCAAATATATCGTCAAGTACAATCCTGCTTTTAAAATGCGCAGAAAATGCTTATGAATTAAGCAAAAACGCTGTTGCTCCGTGGGCGGGAAGTTTAACTGTAAGCTTCTGGGTGTTGCTGACTTTTTCCCCTGTCCAAAGGTCTCTTCCGGATACCGGATTATATATCTCAAGGTCGGTGAGGGGGAAGGTAATTTCATTTTCCTTCTCGCCTGCGTTAAACACTGCAACGTACCAGCCACCGTCGTCGCAGACAGCCACCCAGAGAATCATCTCAACGCCGTTAATCTCTTTTCTCCAAATCTGGTGAGAATGACGGGCCTTCTTATTCATTCCGATGATATCTTCGTTGGTGAGAAGCTTTAAGGTCTCATCGTCAAGCTTGGTCATCTCTGCGCCAATCATGAGAGGAGATCTGAAAATGCTCCAAAGGGTCATCATGGTCTTGGCTTCATCAAAGGTAAATGCTGTCCAATTGTCAGCAGAATAATCCTGTTTAATAGCGCCGATGGGAAGCATGTCCGCATCAGGCCAGTGACCTGCGCCACAATGTCCTGCCCAGCGCTCACATCTTTCAAACATGGCATAGAGAAGATCCCATTCATCCCAGAAATCATCTGTAATACGCCACATATTTGCGGTCTGTTTGTAAAGCTCAGACTTCTCAGGAAGAGCAGGTCCGGGAGAAAGAGAAAGAATCATGTCTCTTCCGCAGCTCTTTAAAGCATTGCTGAGCATAATAAGTTCGCTTTCCTCATGAGGAAGCTCTCTTGCTATATCATCGCATTTAACAAAGTCCACACCCCACTCGGCGTAAAGCTTAAAGATACTTTCGTAATATTCCTTTGCCCCTTCTTTTTCAGGGTTCACACCATACATATCAGTATTCCATGCACAGATGCTTGCTGTCTTGGCAATTTCACGAGCGGTATGCTTGCTTCCAAGGATTGCTGTGTTTCTGTGAACTGCCTGTCTCGGAATTCCTCTCATAATATGAATTCCGAATTTGAGCCCTAAAGAGTGTACATACTCTGCCAAAGGTGCAAAGCCCTTTCCGCCTGCAGATGAAGGGAATCTTTCAGGTGCAGGAATAAGTCTTGAATACTCATCCATGCAAAGTTCCGTGAAGGGATCATACTCGTGGGTCTTTGCATCTGGCGCGCTCCACTGAATGTCCACAACCACGTACTCCCAACCATACTGCTTAAGATTCTTAGCCATGTATTCCGCATTGGCTCTTACAATGTCTTCAGTTACAGCTGCCCCATAGCAGTCCCAGCTGTTCCAACCCATAGGGGGTGTTAATTTGTTCATTTTCCTCTACCTCTTTTTTAATTATTGTAGCTTTTATTTTCGAATCGTGACAATTTGTCACGAGTTTCTGTTCCGTTTTCAATGAGATAACAAACTTTAGGAAAAGCAAAATTGCAATGCATACAATAGTCCTAGCATTGTCACTCCGCATTTGGTCTCATTGTTCCTTAACATATCAAGGACATCGGCTTTAGTCATCCATCTCTTATTCATGACTTCATTGGTATCAAAAATAGCCGTTTCCGAGTCAACCTTAGCAATAAAATAGTGGCATAAAAGATCAGCCATCCCGTTGCTGGGATTCTGCGAAAAAAGGAATTTTAAATTCTTTAACAGGCAACCCGTTTCCTCAATGCACTCTCGTCTTGCCGCATCTTCCTTCGTTTCGTTTTTCTCAATACTTCCAGCAGGTATTTCCCACTCTAGTCTTCCCAAAGTATATCTCTTATTTTGAATTAAAAGTATCTCGTCATTCTCATTAACAACTATTATTGCAACTGACTCGTTGGGATAGTGTATCTGATGATACTTCTCAATGATGCTGCCATCCGACATCCTTACCTTATCAGCATAGAGGCAAACATAGTCACTTTCATATAAAGTTTTTCTATCTAATCTCTCTGGTAAAACTGTTCTCTCCATATTGCCCCTTACTTTTCCACCAACTTATCTGAATACCGCTTCCGCCCTAACTCTCCAAAGTCTAGCTCAGCTTTTTCATAGTCATGAATTAGCATATCTTCCACACCTGCTTCACATTCCTCACTGACTACTCCCGAGGAATCAGCAAAAAGAGTCGGAGCTGTTTGAAATGGTTTCACCGCATTTACCGAAAGAATCGGCGTCACATTTTCAACTGCCCTGGTAATCAGGTGGCTCCGTATCATCTGATATCTGTCCTTGTCCTCGCTATCGAAAACGTCATAAAGAATGACGATATTTAAATCTGTTTCGTCCTTATACAGTTCTCTAAAGTATTCCGGGAATCGAACTTCATAGCAGATTCTTACTCCTACTTTCATATCTCCGATGGTAAAAACACCATCTTCCACGCCTGCAGCAAAGTTCTCTTCATCCCACCCATAAAGAGCTCTTTTTCCATACCAACGCATTGGATTCTCAGGAGTCAGGAAATACGCCCTGTTATAATAATTTGGCGCAACATATAAAACCGTGCCAACAATGATAGAAAGGCCGGATTCATCGCTCAAAGCCTGCAGTTCTTTCAATGCTCCTTCAACCTTTACGGAATCAATATCCGAAGCACTGGGAATGTCACGGGGTGGATATCCCGATAACGCACATTCAGGAAAAACAAGAAGATCGACTTTTTTCTCCTTGGCTGTCTTTATAGCTTTTTTAATTATTTCTAAGTTACTATCGATATCACCTGATACCTCAAACTGATAAGCAGCTACCCTCATTTATACCCCCAAATAAGTTATAGCAATTCCATATTTATTGACTTTTCGGTAAAACCGCATTTTCTATACATCTCGCGGGCGGCGGCATTTCTGGCATTTACCTGTAATTCTATGCCATCAAGGCCTTCTTCCTCCTTAATAGCCTTGACCTTATCGAAGAATAAGTGACCGATTCCCTTACCTCTGTACTCCGCATCAACCGCCATGGAGTCAATAAAGATAACGTCTCTTGTAACTTGCGCAGGATTTTCTATGTGCCTTCTGTCAATTCCAAGTACTCCTACAACTTTGCCTTCTGTCTCGGCCACATACATGCTTCCTTTGTCGAGAAGGAATGAATAATAATCTTCATCAAAGAAATACGGATTATCTTTGTATATGTCAGGTCTCCAATCGACATGAAGTTTCTGAACCTGATACATTATCTTTGCGACGGCTTCATAATCTCCGGCCACCGCGATTCTTACTGTAAAACCCATTGTTATACCCCTCTCTACTTAATATCAACCCAATATCTTTGTTCTATCTGACCATCGTCACCGACTATTTCGTTTTCAAGAACCCCACCATTTCGGATAATGGATTTGGCAGAGCCAATATTGTCTTTGTCACAAACGATTAAGGCCCTGTCGATTCCTAACTTCTTGCACTCAATTAAGGCAAGGCGAATCATTTCTGTGGCATAACCCTTACGTCTCTCGCTGGGTCTGACGCCATCACCAATATGTCCTCCGTCTTTCAGCAGCGCTTCGTTTAGTTCATGGCGAATGTTTACTGCTCCAAGAAGTCGATTCCTTTCTTCGTCCAGAAGGAAGAATACGGAATCCGGAACCCTTCGACCTGTGGCTTCTTTGGTCTCCAAATCTTCTAAGTAATAATCGAAATCGTGATAATCGTTCTTGAAGATAACCCAAGGTGAGTGGTTTCCGTTTGTGGCTTCAATATCTGCCTTCCACTCATCAATCATCTCACCCAGCTGGGCTTCATATTCCTTGGTCAGCTTTATTAGTTTCACACTCATTATTTCATCTTCCTCATTTATTCTACTCGATATTCAAAATCAATTAAAGTCATCTTCTCATTAACCGGATGCTCTTCGCCAACCTGAACAAATCCGCATTTCTTGTATAAATGCACATTCCCCGCTTCCTGTTTAATGGTGTCTAACTTCCAGCACTCTACTTCAGGATACATCTCAAAGGCTTTCATTATAGCCACATACCCTATTCCCTGGTTCTGGTATTCAGGAAGAATGAACAGTGGACTTATAAAAGATACCTTCTTTTCCTCAGGGTCATTATGTCCAAGATTTATGGCTCCGACTCTGGCGCCATCCTTTACGATGAAGAAATACTTTCTATTAGGTCTTTCAGCTCGGAGCTTTATTCGCTCCAAAGTTTCAATTGCGGGTGAGCCTTCATCATGGTACTTGTCATAAAGTGGCATAAAGCTCTTTATCTGCATTTGATGTAACTGAGGTAACTCATCCTCTCTGACCTCTTCAAGTTTAATTCTGCTCATAAGTTCAGATTTACTCTTATCTGCAAGATTAAACCTCTCCTTAATCATTCTTGCCACCTCCTGAGGTTCCAAATTGGTATTGTCAATCTTTATGTAATTCTTGAAAGGGATTTCTCCCTCCCCGCTTACAAGGCGATACTTGGTCTCCTCCCTAATCATACGCTCGGTTGACAGGGTCACATCTCTCTTTGAAGCCTTATTCTTTAAGCGGTTTTCAGTCTTATTTCTCTCTATACGTACAGCCTGATCTGCAACAAGTTCCACATAGTAAACTTCGCCACCTGTGGCTTCAAACTTCTCTGCTACACCTTTCACGTAGTCCCAATCTGACTGCATATCAAATGCCCACATGTATGTGAATATCATGCCTGCATATTCTGTCTTCATAAACTCATCAAAGATGTCTTCACGAAGTCTGTTTATTACCGGCGGATTAAACCTGCCAAATATTTCGATGACAGGCTCAATCATCATGTGATTATGAAACAACCTGTAATCAGTAATCTTCATAAGTTCCTGTCCGACTGTCATTTTCCCGACAGCTCCACTGCCGATTAGTAAAACCAGATTCATCTCTCTTACCTCCCTGTATACAAAAAAGCCTTATCAAACGCATCGCTTGATAAGGCCATAATATACATCTATGTCTTTCCCGTGTTACGGATTAATCACTAACATGACCTCATCAAGTATGCAAAATCAGACCCCTGAATGTAATAATACACGGGCTTATAATTAAGCATATTATTGTTGAGATTATGCTTGGACATGTTATATCCTCTCCTGAAACAATGAAAAGTTATGTCTGAGTATAAATGGTGAGAGAACTCTTGTCAACCAAAAACGCATAAATTCAGTTGCTGTGACTAATGACCTGAAATTCCTGCATCAGGTCACAGAAAAAGGAGAGAGACTGTGACTAAACCACTTCATGTACCATGTCTTAGATACTTTTTTTCTTATTTTTCGAGGAGAATATGGTCTTAGGTGATAAAAAAGCGCCAAAAAGCGTGACCTAACCTGGTATGAACGCAGTCCTTAGTCACAGATACCCAAATTTTGATCATATTTCAAACGCCTTTTTTATTCTATGGCGCCAAAAGCGCAGAATAATACATTCCTGCTTGTTTATATGGTATCCGCCATGTAAAGGCTGTCAACCCTGCGAAGCACCGCTTTGCGGCTTTGGGGTTGACTGCCTTCTCATGGCAGATAAAATCGTCATCAAGCAGGAACGAATTAATGAGTTTATAATCACTTTTTATTACTGCACCACCGTAATAATATCCGACAGGATATAGTGGAATGTAGGATATGACGTTTTTTCATTCTCGATATAGCCTGTGCTAAGGTTGCAGGTATCTGAAGGATTGGTGGGGTCAGTGCCTGTATAATCGCCCTTAAATACGAAGTCTCCGTTGCCCTTCTTGAAATGCTCGATTGCGCTGTTCATGGCTTCCTCGGTTCCCGGGGCGGCAACCTGTAAATTCAGGTCAACCATCTCGACCCACCCCTTTTCGAAGCCGGCCGAAACATCTGTGCCGTGGATACGGCCGCTAACTACCTTCTCAATCTTTCGGTTCGACATAAGGGCATCAACTGCGCCAAGCACATAGGGTTCCCAGCAAACTCTGGAGGTCACAAGAGATGCTCCGGGAGCGACCTCCGACATACTCTGGTTATAGCCCACAAAGTAAACGGGCTTTGTTTCAATGGCTTTCTCACAGGCAATAGCAGGGCCTATGGTGTCGGTGTGCTGTGAAATAACCACGCATCCTGCATCTATAAGATTCTGTGCGGCGCTCTTCTCCTGGGCGTAGCTGCTCCAGGTTCCCGTGTAGCAAACCTGCATGGTGGCAGTGGGAACAATGGACCTTACTCCAAGCAAAAATGCCGTATATCCGGAGATAACTTCAGAGGTGGGAAAGGCGGCGACAAAGCCCACCAAAGCCTGATCTTCTCTGATAAGGCCCTCTTTAATCATCTCATCTATCTTCATTCCGGCAGCAATGCCGCTTACATATCTTCCCTGGTAGGCCTCACCCTTAAATGTATGGTAATTTGCAGGAACGCCCTGTCCGCTCATATCCATATAGGAGGTCTGGCAAAATTCCACATCAGGGTATTCCGTCGCAAGTTTTACCACCAGTTCGCTGTAGCCGTTAAAGAATATAATGTCACAGCCCTTGTCCACAAAATCCCTTAAGGGCTCCTCCATCTCATCATCAAGTACGTTACTTGCGGTAAAAATCTCAACCTTCTCTCCGTATTTCTTTTCGAGGGCATCCTTGGCAAGGGAGAAATTGTAGGTGTATGGCGTACTTTCATCGTTATCATAGATAAAGCCAACCGTCAGACTGTCTCGTCCGCCTGTAAGATTCAGAAGTCTGAAGCAAAGAATAAGCAGGCCGAGTACCACGACACTGGTAAGTGCTGTAACTAAATAAACACGTTTCATTCGTCGGCTCCTTTCTCCTTAGAAGAATCTTCTTCGCTTTGTTTCATCTGTGCTTCCTGAATCTTCTTATCCTCTTCTACACGGCGGGCCAGTTCCTTATCATGGTCTGCTCCCATTCCATGTATCTCCTGACTCTTTTGGGCATAGATTTTCTCAAGGTCGATTACGCCCTTATCAACCAGGCGTAGGAATGCATCCACCGCATCGGGATCAAACTGGGTGCCTCGTCCTCGCTTTATTTCATTAATGACATAGTCATTATCCATGTGATTACGGTATACACGGTTGGAGGTCATGGCATCAAAAGCATCCGCCACGCTGATGATCCTTCCGTAAAGGGGTATCTCGTCCCCCTTAAGGCCATCGGGATATCCCTTTCCGTCATACCTCTCATGGTGGTATCTGGTTCCATCCCAAACATGCTCAACCAATGTGAAGTCCTTAAGGATTTCTGCTCCGCTGATAACGTGGGATTTCATCTTTGCGTACTCATCATCGTCCAGTCTTCCCACCTTGTTAAGAACTCCATCAGGAATTGCGATTTTTCCGATATCGTGCATCTGGGCCGCTTTCTTAAGATTCGCAAGTTCCTTGTCCTTCTTCCACCATTTGAAGCAGTCCATCTCTCTGGCAATAAGTTCGGAATACTCTGCCACACGGCTTGAATGCTGACTGGTACGCACGTCCTTGGCATCCACCGCATTTGCGATAGCCATTACGGTTTCGTTTGCCATGTTAATCTTTATCTGCTGGCGGTTAATCTGTCTTTGGACTATCATCCATGTAAACCAGATCAAAAACAGGGATAAAAGAAGCAGCATGTAAATGATAAATCCGGGTTGTTCGTAGATTTCGCCCTCTTTTACCAGATCAAATTTACGCTCCTCAAGTACCTTGTCACCGGCGCTGTCAAAGATAGCCAGATGGAATTTATAATTGCCCGCAGGCAGATTGACGTAAATGATATTATTAAGCGCATTCTGGTGAACAATGGTCCACTGTGTATCGTAACCTTCAAGGAAATAGCCTACGTAGGGCTCCTGAATGGTATAGTTCAGAATTTCGGGTGCAAGCTCCACACGGTTTACGCCCTGACCCACCGTTATTTCTCCGGTTTTCAGGGGCGGCTGCACTACGCCGTCAAGTTTTACGGACGCAAGTTGCATACGATAGGAACGAACATCACTGTTATATTTTTCAACATCTATGATATATGCGCCTGTGTCGCAGGGAAGGAACAGTTCTCCGTTTCCGTTGTAATAGTTCCAGGAATTGGCTGTAAGAGATGTTCCAAGACCCCTCTTGGCGTCCAAAAGCTCCCAGGCAATTTCACCACCTGTCACCAGATCATCACGCTCAACCACGTATATGCCGGCGCTGGACATAACAAACAGAGTATCCTCGTCCTTAACCCAGATATCATAGTTGTTAAAATACGGGAACTTGTCCAAAACGCTTACGCTGCCATCCGGTTCAAGGAAGCATAGGCTGTTGCTTGTTACTATAAATACGCCGTCGGATTTGGGATCCTTGATGGTTCTTAAAATAACCCCGCTGCTAAGACCGTCCTCACGGGTAATCATATCCGCAATCTCACCGTTCTTCAAAACAGCAATTCCGTCGCCGTCGGTGCCGGCAAGAATGGTGCCGTCTCTTTGCTCTGTCAGGGTAAGAATCATGGAGTTTACAAGACCATCCTCGTTTCGAATGGTACGCTCCACCTTGTGATTTCTGATATAACTGATTCCGGAGTCCCCGGCGGCAAGTATTGTTCCGTCAGAAAGCCCCGTCACAATTCTGGCGCGGTTTCCGAAGCTACCGTTGTCGGCGTTGTAATTCCATACCTCACCGTTTTCGGCAAATTCCATGAGTCCACTGCCATAGGTGCAGACCCAAAGATGATCGTCAGCGTCCACGTACATGCACCTGATACGCTTCCCATCCAGCGCTTCGGTAAAGGAATTTTCAATCTCCCTTCGGCAGGCCTTGTCCACAACATCAAGGCCCTTGTCGGTACCGATATAATAGCTGTTCTTCCAGGAAACTATGGCATTGACAACCTGCCGGTCCATGCCTATGGAACCGTAAACATCCTTGAAAGGAGATTTGGACAATCGAAGAAGTCCAAGCCTTGAAGACGTGAACCAAAGATTACCCTGGTAGTCACAGAGCATGTTGTCGATTGAGTTGTTAAACTCATTGGTGTTAAGACTATGGTAACCATTCGCATCCAGATATGATATTCCGCTGTCGGAGGTTATAAACAGCGTTCCGTCGTTCAGATAATTAAGGCTGTTTATATTATTGGCTTCCTGACAGGTCATCACCTTAATCTGATTGAAATCCTCACCCGAAATATCATAGCAATAAATCTCATTGGTGGAGGTTCCCACCATAAGGGTGCCATCCGGAGCAAAAGCACAGCAGTTAAATATCTCAGAGCCATCGGGCAGTTGTAATTTACTGAGGACATCTCCGCCCGTCATGAGGAATAGACGCCCGTCGTTTGTAACTGTTGCCACATGGCCGTTTTCGTCGGCGGTAATGCTTTCCGTATAATTGACCTCAGGCAGGGTATTCACCGCTTTAAGACCGTTATTCATTACAATAATCTGCATGCTTGAGGTGGTTCCTACATAGTAAAAACCGTCAGTTCCTCTGATAATGCTTCGAACGGAGTTTGAGGGAAGCCCGCTTGTGGAATCAAGAACATTGACAATCTCCTCGCGGATTGTTATGGAAAGGCCATTGTCATTTGTGCCTATCCACATACGTCCCTCTTCGTCCACATATAAGCAGTTGACGTTTTTAACAGATTCATAATCGTCTATCCAGCGGAATTCTTTGCCGTTGTATCTGTAGAGTCCGGCATAGGTTCCGATCCACAAAACGCCGTCGTTGGTCTGGGCTATGTCGTTTGCTTCGCCACAGGGCAGACCGTTATTGCTGCTGTATACATTCTGGACATAATCATTGTAATCGTTGGATTCTGAAAGACCTGCTGCCTTGGATTTAAAAGGCGCAGAAAGGACAAGCAGGGAGGCCAGCGCCAGGATGATTGCCGATGACGCTGTATTCCCCTGCATGAAAGTTTTATTTCTTGCACGTTTCTTGGAAATTTGACGAATAAGAATTACCACATAAACTGTGGCAATAGTGAGTACCTTGTCTGCAAACTCGATAGCAAGCTGCCCCAAAATTGCGCTGATGGCAACGGGCCATCCCTTATCAAGCAGATATTCTATGAGTCCGTCTCCCCACTTATTGCCTGTGTAGCCCTTAGAAAAGATAAAGTTTATGGGCACCGACACAACCAGTGCCGTAAGAACAGCCAAAGAAGCGGCTTTCATGAAACCGTAGAACTGGTCGAACCACTTTCTTTTCGCTGCCATACCTACTATAATGCCAAGAGCAATACTGGTAATGGAATAAGCAGCTGAAAGGCTGTTGACCATACTATAGGCAAGGTTCCCGGCAAGACCTACTATTGCTCCGCACACCGGACCTGCCACATAGGCGCACAATGCCGTTCCGAAGGAATCGGCCCAAATAGGGAGCTCGAGCCGAACCGACAGAAGTTTTCCGCCTACATTCATGAAAATGCACATTGCAATAAAAAGAATAATCTTCCGGGTTTTCCAGGTTTTCATCGCATATACCTCCCGTATATGTTATGTCCTTCTTTTTACTGTATCAATGTACCCTTATAACGCCCCTACGTTGATATTATATCCCCTGGAATTCCCGTATTCAATATGCTCTTATGCCTTATTCTTTTGTGTTGCTGACTATGTTGTAATAAACATTGGAAGTCACCTTGTAAACCACTGCGTAGAACACAGCAAACAAAAGATAGCTTATTACTGTTGTCGTTATAAACAATCCCTTATCGAAAAGCCCGAAAAGGTTCAAAATCTTTCCTATCATGGGGAAGGCAAACGCCAGATGAACCCCCGCAAAGAGAAGCGGTATAAAGAATACCACAAGAAGCTGTGAGTTAATGTTTTTCCTGATCTCTTTAGCGGTCATTCCCACCTTTCTCATGACTTCGAAACGCTTGCTGTCCTCATAACCTTCAGAAATCTGCTTATAGTAAATGATAAGCACTGCTGCGAAACCAAACACCACACTTAATATAACTCCGATGAAGAACATGCTTCCGTTAAAGGCCATGATTTCGGCACTTTCGTACTCTCTCTCATCAAAATACAAGTAAGATTTGTCCGCAATCTCAGGGTCATTTACCATAGCCTCACTGACAGCTGCTTTTACTTCCTTCGCGTAGTCGAGTTTACTCATGGAAGAGTTTAGAAGGTCAAAATCATAACGCCACTCGTAGTTATAATAGGCTCCCTCTTCCTCATTTAAGACCTGGCTTATGCTGTCTGAAACCCGGATAAAATCAGGAACCACAACAATCATTTGGGGAAGTACGTTGCTCACATAACTGCTTATAAAGAATTCATCTTCTCCTGCATCCACAAGTTTGTAGTTTTCAGTTAAACTTCCCACTGTCAGTTCCACTGTTTCATAGTCCATATCCAGTGATGAAAAAACCATTGCCTCTCCATCATTTAATGAAACATTTTTTCCAGTATACATATTGTAAGAAGAAACAGGAACTATGTAGAGATCTCTCAGTTTTTCAAAATCAGTAATTTCCGGGAAGTCACTGAAAAAGCAAAGCTTATTATCCTGCACAAGGCAACTGGCCTCCCAATAACACATATCTGCAACCGTTTTGGTTTCCGCACCGTTTTGTTCTCTGAAATCGTCAAAGACCTTTCTAAGGTTATTGAGCCTTTCCTCATCAAGACCCTTGCTCTCCTCGAATTTAACAGTAAAGTTAATGTCTGCAGGATATCTGGCATCAATCATATCCTTTGTTCCAAACCACAGGCTGAATGCCGATGAAATCATAACAAGAATCATTGTGGCAATGATGGCTATGGAAGCAAGTCCCGCGCCGTTTCTCTTCATGCGGTAAACCATTGAGGAAACAGAAACAAAATGTCTGGGATTATAATAATATTTCTTGTTCTTCTGAAGTATGCGGCATAAAAGCACGCTTCCTGCAATCATCAGAAGATATGTCGCAATAATAACCAAAATCACTGCCAGGAAGAACCAGAGTAATGCAGAAACAGGGTCCGCAATGGATACGGCAATATAATATGCAATACCAAGAATCACAACTCCAAGAATTCCAAGAAGCCAGTTGGCTTTGGGCACCTTTTCACCTGCTTTATCACTCTTAAGAAGTGAAACTGCACTGTTGCGGCAGATTTTTATTACGGATGAAAGCCAGATAAGTGCGAAAATAGCCACATAAAAGAGCACTGTGAGCGCCACACAAAAAGGCTCCACTCTAAAGCTGTAGTTAGTATCGGCTCCGAGGGTCTTTATAAGGCCGGTCTCGGCAAGTTTCGAGAGAACTATGCCCACCAGAATTCCAAAAAATATAGAAATCGCCGACGTAATAATGGTTTCCAGTGTAATGATTCTAACAAGATTACTCTTGTTCATTCCAAGTACATTGTAAAGTCCGAACTCTCCCGCTCTTCTCCTTAACAGAAACCAGTTGGTGTAATAGAGAAAGATTACCGAGAATACAGCTATTACCACGCATCCTAAGGTCATTACAAGGCATGTTGTGTTCGCACCTCTCGGCAAAAGCGAAGTAGTGTTTGGAGAGGCGAGAAAACTAAGTATATAAAACATCGAAATCATACAAATGCAGGTCAGTATATAAGGAAATACCATTCTTTTGTTTTTCCTTATACCATCCCAGGCAAGTTTGGGATAAAAGAATGTTTTCATTATCTGTTACCTCCCTGGGTCAAAAGGGTAAGGGTTTCTGTAATCTTCTGATAGAAGTTGTCATTGGTGCCTTCGCCTCTGTAAATCTGATGGAAGACCTCGCCGTCCTTGATGAAAAGCACACGGCTTGCGCAGCTGGCAGCCTTGGCGGAATGGGTAACCATAAGAATGGTCTGTCCCATGGAATTAACATCCACAAAAAGTCTTAAAAGCTCGTCTGAAGCTCTGGAATCAAGGGCTCCCGTAGGCTCATCCGCAAGAATAATCTTGGGATCGGTAATAAGGGCTCTTGCAACTGCAGCTCTCTGCTTCTGACCGCCGGATACCTCATAGGGATATTTCTTAAGGAGTTCCGAAATGCCAAGTCTTGCAGCAATTGGTGTAAGCTTGCTTCTCATGCTCTTATAGCTTTTTCCTGCAAGAACAAGGGGAAGGAAAATGTTATCCTCAATGGAAAAGGTATCCAAAAGGTTAAACTCCTGGAAAACGAATCCTAAGTTGTCACGTCTGAAGGTGGCAATCTTTTTCTCGGAAATACCCGAAAGATCCATATCCTTCAAAATCACTTTTCCCGCTGTGGCCTTATCAAGCGCAGCGAGAATATTTAGAAGGGTGGTTTTTCCGGAACCGGATTCACCCATGATTGCCACAAACTCCCCTTCTTCAACTTCAAAGCTCACATCTTTAAGGGCTTCTACCTCCTGCCCGCCAAAACGTGTCTTGTATATTTTCTTTAGATTTTTAACTTCAAGTAAACTCATTTATTCAAACCTCCATTTTCTTTTCAGTTTGATTTTAAATAAATAAGCCGATTCATTCCATTGAATCGACTTACAATCCGCTCAAAAAACTTACATTTTCGTCACAATCGGATTTACTCTATAAGACTCTTCTTTGTTTCAAGGTTAATCTTTATCTTTGTTCCGACCCCCGGCTTTGATTCAGCGCTTATTTCATGATGGAGATTCCTGCAGATTCTGCTGCAAAGGTAGAGACCTATGCCACTGGCTTTTTTATCTGCTCTTCCCCTGACTCCCGTATAGCTTCTCTCAAAAATACGGGGCAGGTCTTCAGGAGAAATACCCATTCCCGTATCCTCAATACAAAGAGTCAAAGGTTTTTCCACATATATGGAAATTTCTCCCTGCTTTGTATATTTGAGTGCATTTGAAAGAACCTGCTCAATCACAAATGACAGCCACTTTTCATCGGTCAGCACCTTCTTTCCTACGGGCTCATAGTTAAGCTTGAGCTTTCGAAGTATAAAGTCGCCGGCCAGTTTCTTCACCGCTTCTCCTATTATTACGTCCAGGTCGTATTCCCTGAAAATATAGTCACTTCCGGAGCCTTCCAGCCTTAAGTAGGTAAGTACCATTTCCACATAACGTTCAATCCGCCCAAGTTCCGAAAGAAGATTCCTTGACAATTCACTGTCCTCTCTCTGAAGCCTTAGTCTCATGGAAGCAATGGGGGTCTTAATCTGATGAGCCCAGAGGGTGTAATAATCCATCAGTTCAACGGAATCTTCCTTTGCCTCATCCATAACCATACGTTTCTCTTTCGCAAGATTCGTTATAATCTCGAGATAATCCTCCTCAAGCTGAGTATGAGGCTTTGAGGCATACTCCAAAAGTTCCGCCGCAGTGTTACCAAGCTCTGTTATTTCCTTATGTCTTCTATAGAAACCGTGGTATCTGAAGGATAAATATGTAATCCCCATTAAAACACAGAGAACGATAGGATACGTCACGGCTTCCACAGGAAGGTCAAACAAATTAAAGGACAACACAAGCATTGCAAAAAAGCCAAGAAAAATTGCGACTCCTCCGCTTATGCTTTTCAAAAATGAAATAAACAGTTTCATGGCCTACCCCACTGTATAACCCACACCGGATTTGGTTGTGATAAAATCGTCAAGTCCTACGTTTTCAAGCTTCTTTCTGAGTCTTCCCACGTTTACCGTAAGAGTATTTTCATCCACGAAAGCTCCGCTCTCCCAAAGGGCTTCCATAAGCTTCTCGCGGCTCACAATCTTCCCTTTATTCTGCATCAGCGTATAAAGCAGACGGTACTCGTTCTTCGTAAGCTCTATTCTGTTATCCTCGTAGGTAAGGGTGTTGTCTTCGGTGTTTAGCAGCGCTCCGCCATGCTCAATTATGGGCGTTGGCAAACCAAAGTCGTAAGTTCTTCTAAGGAGAGCCTGCACTTTTGCCGTAAGAACATTCTGATCAAAGGGCTTCGCGATAAAATCGTCTGCCCCCATATTGACCGCCATTACTATATTCATATTGTCCGAAGCAGAAGAAACAACGATTATTGGAACCGATGAGACCTTCCTTATCTCGCTGCACCAATGGTATCCGCTCATGAACGGCAGGGAAATGTCCATAAGAACAAGATTGGGCTGAAAATCTGCAAATTCTCCCATCACGTTGTGAAAGTCGGAAACAGTTTTCGCCTCCATATTCCACTGCTTCATCTGCTCCGCTATTCCCTCGGCTATTCCCGTGTCATCTTCCACTATCAAAATTCTGTAATCCATATAAAAAAATCCTCTAGGAGTAATTCTACCATTAATCCTAGAGGTTTTTGCTTATAAATGTTTAATTTTTCCTTAATAGCGATTATCTCTTTGAGAACTTTTTCATTGCCTTAAGCGCCTTGTTTTGGGCATTTGTAAGACGAGTTGCTGTTTACCTGCTGCGTACGGTAGAAAGTTCAGGACTACTGTATGCTGCTGGTGGCAACTTTAATAACCGCGATCAAAAATAATACTCTGATTTTACTTTCTACTCATTAAATCTTTGTCTGTCTTTTGTATGATTATCTTCGGAAATATCTTACAACGTGTCCTCGACATCTCCTATAAGAATTTTTCAACTTCCTTAGCCTTAAGAACCTTTCCGGCTGAAACAACTTTTCCGTCGATCATAAGAGCCGGCATACTCAT
>JAEEGH010002843.1_pt1 | contig 46193 bp, 49 predicted proteins | sample 9134181 | NCBI WGS metagenome assembly JAEEGH01 (sample SAMN16246544, study PRJNA631951) | gut metagenome | biome: gut microbiome; feature: rumen; material: DP-attached | host: Bos | place: Iran: Karaj | collected 2018-10
ATTCGTCTCAATGAAATCAATAGATTAAAGGATAAATATGGTCCTACTATTGAGGTTATCTTAGAGGAGCTTAAGAAGCGCCAGGACCAGAAGGCTAAGTTCGAATCTTTTGATGAGTATTTAGCTGACCTTAAGAAAAAGGTTGATGAGGCAACTGCTGAGCTTTCTGCACTTTCTGATAAGCTTTCAGATATCAGACATGCTTCAGCTAAGGTTCTCTCTAAGAAAATGCAGGAAGCTATGAGCGACCTGAATTTCTTGAATACTGAGTTTGATGTAGAGTTAAAGCGACTTGACCATTTTACAGATAACGGTGTAGATGACGGTCAGTTTGTAATCTGCACTAATCCAGGTGAGCCACTTCGTCCCCTTAAGGATATTGCTTCAGGTGGTGAGATGAGCCGAATTATGCTTGCCATCAAGACTGTACTTGCTTCAGGCGGCGGCATTGATACACTTATTTTCGATGAGATTGATGCTGGTATTTCGGGAAGAACAGCACAGGCTGTTTCTGAGAAGTTGTCTACTGTGGCATCAGCACATCAGGTTATCTGTATTACTCATTTGCCACAGATTGCAGCTATGGCTGATACTCATTTCTTAATTGAGAAGAATGTGGAGAACGGTCATACTATTTCTGGAATTAAGAAGCTTCATTCTGATGAGGCTGTACCGGAGCTTGCCCGTATGCTTGGTGGTGCTCAGATAACAGAGGCAGTTATGGAAAATGCCCGCGAGATGAGAAATCTGGCTCTTGAATATAAAAAGAATTCCTAAGCCATTTTCTTTTGCCAGGCAACAGCACCGCATCTGCCGCATCCGTATTTACGATAGTTTTTAGTAAACTGACTATCACGTTTTCGGTAGATAGTTGCACCGCAGTTGCCACAAGTAAATATGTATTTGATAGCCATAGAGGAGTTGGACTTGTAGTCTTCGACTCCTTTTTCCATGCCTGTTGTTACACGCTTGATATTGTATCCATATACCTGATTCATAACCTCAGCATAGTATTTCCACTGGCCAGTATGCTTCATGCAATTCTTGCAGGTATGTAAAATCTCATGAATAATAGTTTCTTTGCAGGATTTCTCTGTAATCCTATCGTCAGCAAGAAGAGTCTCAGCTATTTGGATTTCAAAAGTCTTGTCAGGATTTTGCTTGCAAAGTCCCCATCTACTTTTTGCTCTTTTATTAATAGTCCATGAGGTGATATTGCCAGGCTTAATGCCTACGTGGGTTACCTCCTTCATTGATTCAGTTATCAGTTGATTAAAATCTTTCATAGTATATAAAGTTTACATTTTACCTTTTTAGATTATTGCCTTTGTATCCAGGTTATTATATCTATTTTGGCACAAAAGAAAAATATTTAATTTAGTCATCAATGAATTCAATTTAGTCAAAATGGGTGGAAATGACTAAATTAAAAGGTTATTTATAGATTGACACCTTGTGTTAGGACACATATACTAAAATGCAACAGAGTTGCAAATTAGAAAGAGGGTGGACATTATTAACACAGGTGTTTATATTTTTGCTGGATTTTTAGAGAGCGGTAAGACTACAGCATTACAGGGTGTTTTGACGAGAAATGCTGATGTGATTAACAAGGAAAATAAATCAGTTATTATCTGTACTGAGGATGGAGAGGAAGAGTACGATAGCAATCAGCTTAAAGAGATTAATACCTCAGTAGTTATGATGGAGGATGAGGAGTCTTTTGATCTAGATTATCTAGAAAAGATTCAGGAAGAATATTCTCCGTCAACAGTTTATATAGAGTTTAATGGAATGTGGGATTTGAAGAAATTCATTGAAAAGCCCATGCCAGAGGGGTGGATTATTATGAATGTATTTACCCTTGTGGATGCTACCACATTTGAGATTTATTTGACCAATATGCGTCAGGTCATTATGAATCCAATCAGCGTTTCAGATGTCATTTTATTTAACAGATGTACAGAAAATACTAAAAAGGGAGAGATTAGAAGACCTATCAAGATTCTAAATCCAAATGGTCAGCTGTTTTTCTCAAGAATGGATGGTTCCATAGATGATGGAATGGAAGATTTTCTCATGCCACAGGAGGATGGCATTGTTCATGTGGAGGAGGATATTTTTTGCTCTTGGTTTGTTGATTGTATTGAAAATCCCGACAAATATTATGGCAAGCGTGTGGCATTTAAGGCTATGGTTACCTCGGGAAAGGGACTTTCTGATAATCAGTTTTATGTGGGAAGGCTTGCAGCTATTTGTTGTCAGGCTGACGCCCAGTTTATTGGATTCATAGCTGAGGCAAAAGAAAATAGGCCTAATGACAAGGATTGGATTGAGATGGAAGCTACAGTAGAAAAAGGTCAGCTTAGCGAGGGCAAGCAGATTATTCTTTTAAATGCAAATTCTATCAAGCAGGTAGATAAGCCTGAGGATATTTATATCTATGCATAGATTCTAGCCATATAGCAACAGGGGCATTATGTGATATACTTTAGGTACGTTATGCTAGTTGTTAAAGGGGATTGAGTTTATGTACATAAATACGAAGAAACATTATCTTTCAAAATCAATATATATTTCTGCAGGAATAGGACTTTTGGCTCAAATCGCAAATGCGGTTTCCAGAATATTTTTTGATGCAAAAGTTGCTGAGCCGGATATGCTAAATCAGGTTATTTTTATTGTTAGCATGGTTCTGCAGGTGGTAGTTATTCTTGTGATTATCTTTGTTTTTAGTTATTACATCCGTCAGATGCGGCATATAGTGCGTCTAATGAAGGACGATGATTCTGATGAGATGGCTATATTACAGAGAAAATATATACCAGATGATATATCTAGTTTAAAGGCAGAAGCTATTTATCAGCTACTAGAAATTTGGGCGTCAATTTTTATATTTGTACAGATAATGTCCTTGGTTTCCAACTATGAATATAGAAGTCTGATTCGTAGACTTTCAGAGCTTATACCGTTAGATAGTTATGAAAATGCAGTGACATTTTATGGTATATATAATTCCACCCACGGGTTTAAATATATCGGTATGTTTGCTGCTCTTATTATTGGAATTTTTGTAACTGCCGTTTTCTTAAAAGATAGATTTCTAAAGATTGTCACTGTCAGTGTGACAGGAGTCTTTATGCTGGCATTTACAATTTTTCAGATGATTACTTTTGAGACTAATTTTAAAATCATAAGTATCGTATGGACATCCATTATTTATCATGGACTAGAAACCATAGGACTTATTTTATTTGCTATTTATTTATCTAAGAATTACAAGGGGCTCTAGATTACAGATTTTTCTCGCCCCATCTTTTAAGCTCTAATAGAATTGGTATGATGCTTTTGGCCTTGTCAGTGAGAGAGTATTCTACTCTGACAGGCATTTCATCATATTGCTTTCTGATGACCATTCCAGATTCTTCAAGTTCTTTTAGAGAGTTGGCTAGCATTGTATTTGTGATGCCATACACAGCACGTCTTAAGTCACCATATCTGACTACTTCGTCCTTATCGATGACACAAAGTATCATTATTTTCCATTTTCCACCAACTATATTTAGGACCTTTTTAAGGCCGCAATCCTCACCGGCAATATTGTCACATAAAGGTTCTTTCTTGCTCATATTCCATGTCCTTTCTATTCTATATGCATCTGGTCAGTTTTTTCTGACTAGGTTAATAAATTCTGCGTACTTGATATATTTTTCGTACCACCTATAATAAACTTATCAATTGATAAACGCAACAATAAAAATAGAAAGGTGTCTGATATTTAAGAATGGTTAGAAAAAAAGCTAATCCAGACAGGAGCATATGTGTAGCCTGTGGAGTCTGTGTAGGACAGTGTCCTAAGGGCGCAATATCAATATATAAAGGCTGCTATGCTTTTGTTGATACTGAAAAATGTGTTGGATGTGGTTTATGTGAAAAGGCATGTCCAGCAAATGCGATTTGTTTGGTAGAAAGTGATTCGGAGGTGACAAATGGCAAATAGTAATAAGAAACACTGGTACAGTTACCTTTGGATTTGGTCAATAGTATATTTTGCATTAGGATTTTTCAATATCTTATTTGCATGGCTTGGAATGATTGATTTTATTTTGCCTTTGATTTTTGCAATAGTAGGTGGCAACAAATGGTTCTGCAACAATATGTGTGGACGTGGACAGCTGTTTTGGGTGTTAGGTAGAAATTTAGGATGTTCAAGAAAAAAGCCGGCTCCTAAGTGGGTGGCTTCAAAATGGTTTAGATATGGCTTCTTAGCATTTTTCCTAACTATGTTTGGAACCATGGTGTTTAACACATACCTAGTATTTACAGGGGCTGGTACTTTAAAGAAGGCAATTAAGCTTTTCTGGACTTTTAGAGTTCCATGGCAATGGGCATATTCAGGAAGCATTTTCCCTGATTGGGTGGCTCAGTTTGGATTTGGATTTTATAGTTTGATGCTTACATCCACACTTATTGGCTTGATTTTTATGGTTCTATATAAAGAACGTACCTGGTGTTCATTCTGCCCAATGGGCACTATGACTCAGGGGATATGTCAGATAAAAGCAAGAGAAAAATAGGAGGTACGTTTTGGGAAAGACAGTTATTATCGGTGGTGTAGCTGCAGGTGCAAGCGCAGCAGCTCGCCTTAGAAGATTAAAAGAAAATGAAGAAATAATACTTTTAGAAAGAGGAGAGTATATTTCATACGCTAATTGTGGTTTACCTTACCATGTGGGAAATGTAATTGAAAATCGTAGTGATCTTTTGGTTACAAAAAAAGAAATGATGGAGAGCAGATATGCTATTGATGTAAGAATTAATAGCGAAGTAACATTTATTAATCGTGATTCAAAAAGTGTTCACGTGGTTACAAAGGATGGTCAGGAATATGATGAATCCTATGATAATTTAGTAATTGCCACAGGATCTTCACCAGTTCGACCTGCAATTTCTGGAATTGATTCACCTAAAGTGAAGACTCTTTGGACTGTGCCAGATACAGATGAGATTAAGAAATATATTAAGGAAAATAGTGTTAAATCAGCTACGGTTATTGGTGGAGGATTTATTGGACTTGAAATGGCAGAAAGTCTCCATGGGCTTGGTATTGATGTGACAATAGTAGAGGCTTCAAATCAGGTAATGGCACCAGTTGACTACGAGATGGCTCTGCTTTTGAATGAAAACATTCGTGACAATGGAGTAAAATTAATTGTCAATGATGGGGTTGATAGCTTTGAGGACACTTCAGAGGAAATCAAAGTAAAGCTTTCAAGCGGAAAGACTGTTTTGTCAGAGCTTGTGATTCTTTCTATTGGTGTAAAACCAAACAGCAAGTTAGCTGCTGATGCTGGACTAGCTCTTAATGAAAAAGGCGGAATAATCGTTGACAGTCAAATGAAAACAGAAGATGAGTCAATCTATGCAGCTGGAGACGTAGTTGAGGTGGAAGATTTTATTTTTAAAGATAAAACAATGGTTCCACTTGCAGGACCTGCAAACAAGCAGGGTAGAATTGTAGCTGATAATATTGCAGGACTAGACTCAACTTATACAGGAACACAAGGCTCATCAGTTGTAAAAGTCTTTGATTTAAATGTGGCAACAACAGGAGCAAATGAGAAGGCTCTTGTAAGAAGAGGTCTTGTAAGAGATAAGGATTATACATCAGTGATTCTAACTCAAAATTCTCATGCAGGATATTATCCAGGGGCAAAGCCTATGATTATAAAGCTTCTTTTCTCTATAGATGGGAAGAAAATCTATGGTGGACAAATCGTAGGAAAAGATGGAGTGGATAAGCGTATAGATACACTTGGTACTGCAATTAGATTTGGTGCTACAGTAAAGGATTTGACAAATTTAGAACTTGCTTACGCACCACCATTTTCTTCTGGAAAAGACCCTATAAATATGGCAGGTTTTGTAGCTGAAAATGTAGTAAATGGGCTTGTAAAACAGGCTGTATGGAATGAGGCAGATATTGATAAGGAATCAGTTATTTTAGATGTTAGAGAACAGGCTGAGCTTGATGTTTTTGCTATTGACGGTGCTGTTAATATTCCTCTTGGTCAGTTAAGAAAACGTATAAACGAATTGGACAAGAACAAGAAGTATATCGTCCTTTGTGCAATAGGTGTGCGTGCTTATAATGCCTATAGAATTCTTGCACAAAATGGTTTTGAGAATATTAAGCTTTATCCAGCTGGAGTTAGATTCTATTCTTCGACCCATAGAAACTTTGAGGAAGTTAATGAAGAATTTGTTTGTAAATACTAGAATTGTTTGTATTAATTATTATCCTTAAATAATCATTTATAGAAGAAGGACTTCGATTATTGAAGTCCTTTTTTACTTTTTATAAATAATGTTGCATAGATTAACAAATATGTGTATTATACTATGTAGTACAGATAGTACAGTTGGCTGATTTAATATATTTATGAAGAGGAAATAATGGATAGAAGTTATAGATATTACGATTACAACGATGATTACTACAGACGCCGCCGGATTGCAGCTAAAAGAAAGCGCAGACGTCGTAGAAGAATGATACTGTTAGTAATTGAGTTTTTAATATTAGTAGGATTTGGATATTTAGGATTACAGTTTTTTAAGCCGGAAGAAAAAATAGATAGACTTGAGGTGGCAAAGGAGTCTGAGATACCTGATTGGATTACAGTGGATTATATTGACGAGGGCAACCCATCAAGAACAGGCTTGCCATTAGATGGGGTCAATAATATAGTGGTTCACTATGTGGGAAATCCAGGTACTACCGCTGAGCAAAATAGAAATTTTTATAATCAAGAGGATTCTGATGTATGCTCACATTTTGTTGTGGGAATGGATGGAACTATTATTATGTGTGTTCCTCTTGATGAGCGTTCATCTGCAAGTAACGATAGAAATCACGACACTATTTCTATAGAAGTATGCCATCCTAGAGTAGACGGTGAATTTACTGATGAATCCTATGATGCATTGATTAAGCTAGTGGATTGGCTTTTGGATGAGTTTCATATGACTCCTGATGATGTGATCAGACATTATGATGTTACTGGAAAAGAGTGTCCTCTTTATTTTGTACAACATCCAGATGCTTGGGAGAAATTTAAGGAAGATTTGTAGTATAATTTTCATTGATAGTAAATTATTTACAAGGATAGATATCAATGAACAAATCTCAGGCGAGAAAGATTCTCGGGTTAGATGGCTCAGAGAATGAGCGAGAAGTAAAAAAGAAATATCGTAAACTTATGCATGATCATCATCCAGATAGCAGCGGCTCATCAGATGGTGAGATGGCAGCGAAAATAAATACTGCCTACGAGCTTATAATGAAAAGCTTTGATGGTGGAATAGTAACGACTTCTAGCAAGAAGTCTAAAAAGAAAAATTGGAGTGCAAAAGAAAACAAGAATGCCTACTGTGTTAGACCTATTTTTCATGAGGTTGAGGATTTTGATGGAAACAGTATTGGGACCATTGAAATCGCCCGTGGCAAGTACGTTTGGACAAAGGACGAGGAGTTTTCTTTATTTTTAAAAAGTCTATATGAGACCAGCAAGGAACTGCTTGAAAATGCAAGACCTACATTATTTTTTCAGGTTCCAGATGTGATAAAGCAAAAGTATCTAGCAGACCTTACATATCTTTTGACAGGTCAGTTTATTGATAGCACTTTGACCTTGAAGGAATTAGGAGTGCTTGATATTGATGCTTACAAGATATCTGCAATGGTTGAGCTGGGAGCTGATGTTGCAGTTCCCAAGGTTGGCACTACGCTTTATCCTGCTGGTATTTCTAATCACCGCCTTTATCTTAGAAACAAGGTGTCAGAGATTGTGGGATATCTTAGTTTCAAGGATGATAGGCTCTATTATGTTATAATCCCTTTATTAGAACAAAAGCGTGCTCAAGTGAAAATGGTAGTTGCTGATAAGACCCTTAAGTCTAGAACGAGGAAGAGATACGTGGATTTAGATTTATGGATTAGGCTGATTGAGGTGGAGACATCAGCAGTTGAGAGCACTAATTTAAAAATCGATGAGTTGTTAAAAAAATACGGCAAAGAAGGATTCTGATTTGAGGCTTGTGTTGAAGTAACTGATGGAGTAATTTTGTGGCTGAGAATTATTAGGATAAAACTGGTGTTTTGGCGTGAGAGAAAGAATTAATTTTAGAGAAATAGAAGAAGCTGATGATGAAAAGCTGGCTATGATTATAAGAGATAATCTAGAGGCATATCATTTAGATATTCCGGGGACAGCATATTTTGATGAGAGCCTAGATCATCTCAGCCAGTATTATTTAGGAGCTGATGATAGAGCATATTTTGTAGTTTTGTTGGATGGAGAGGTTGTTGGAGGTGTAGGTTTTCAGAAGCTTGATTATATGATAGATACTGCTGAGTTGCAAAAGCTATACTTGGCTGATTGTGTAAAGGGCCAAGGCATATCCTACAAGATGATGAGCTTTATTGAAGAGAATGCTTTTAGCATGGGATTTACCCAGATGTACCTTGAGACCCATTCTAATCTTGTGGCAGCTATGCATCTCTATGAAAATTGCGGATATCATCTCATTGAAAAGCCTGTTGAAGTAGTCCACAGCGCCATGGATAGGTTCTATCTGAAAAATCTACTGTCTGTAGTGGGAAAATAGATTTAGGCAATAGAGATTTTTGGATGGGCTACTGCCTGTGGAGGAAAATCGAATCTAAGCAGTAGAGATTTTGGACTAGGTTACTGCCTGTAGAGGAAAATTGAATTTAGACAGTAGAAATTTTTGGATGAGCTACTGCCTGTGGAGGAAAAATGAATTTAGGCAGTAGAAATTCTGGGGAATGCTACTGCCTAGAATGGAAAATCGATTCTAAGCAGTACAAATCCGAAAAATGACTATTGCCTAGAATGAAAAAATGAATATAGGCAGTAGAAATCTGAAAAATGGCTACTGCCTAAAAGGGAAATATTAATTCAGGCAGTAATAGTTAAAAAGAAATGCTATTGGGAGAGGAGAATATGGATTATAAAACTCTTGAAGAGAAAATCAAAGAATTAAATAGTATTAATCCCAATGCCAATAATGTAAGCAGGGAAAGGTATATGAGTTCATATCATTTGATTTATGATGCCCTTCTTGAAATGGAAAGCAAAGGGGTAATTGCTATTTCTCCCAAAGATAAAAGCCTTAGTTATTTAAAAGAATTGCTTATAAATGATGGGCCAGAGTTTTCCTATACATTTGTATTTTGGAAAAGATTTAGATTTTGGAAGAAGTACAAAATCGGTGTATGTGTTAGAGGATTACCTATATGCAAACCATTGACTGATGATTAATTATAATTCTTAGGAGAATAAAATGAAAATAATATTTATTGGAAATAGCCATACCTATATGAATGACATGCCACAGCTTCTTAGTGAGATGGTAGAGAATGTAACTAGCGAATCCTGTGAAGTTTTCATGCTGGCATATTCTGGAAGATCTTTGAAATGGCATATGGATGAGGAATATTTCTCTGAGAGATTTAACATATTACATGGTAATTATGACTATTGTGTTATTCAGGAACAGGCTCACCCAATGCCAGAGGAGAGTGATACATTTATCTATGCTTCAAAGATAATTGAGCTTTGTAAAATGGCTAAGACAGTTCCTATAATATTTGAAACATGGGCCGAGAAAGCAAAGCCTGAAAATCAGCTAGAAATGAATAATAGATACAGAAAGCTAGCTAAGGAGCAGGATGTATTACTTGCACCAGTAGGTGAGGTTTGGAGTGCAGCAAGAGAAGAATTAGAATCTAAATATGATGAAGATTTATACTATGTGGATGGCGCCCATGCATCAGCGATAGGTGATTATCTGGTTGCTATGGTCCTTGCAAAGGTAATAACAGGCAAATTACCATCTTCTGATTTTGTTAAGACATTTGATTTTAGTTTGCCAAATGATGACTGGAATTCTGTTAAAGAAAATGTGGATGAGGAAATAATGTCAGTGCCACTTGATGTGGCAGCTACAATCAGGAAATATGTTTCTGAATAAATGAAAAGGGAGAGTTTAAATGTCATACGAAAATCCTAGAAAATCCCCCCTCAGCAGGGAACTTTATAGCACACTTGTGGAGGATGGTTATTCAATTGAGTTTGCTACATTGATAACTGATAATCTAAATACTGATTTTACTGCCGGTAGGATGCTTGGATATTTGGCACACTATGACCATCTGCCAGAGGTGGAGATAGCTGATGAGATGTTAGCAATACTTTCAGATAGGAAGCAGATTATGGATAAAAAGGCTGCTGAAAGTTACAATGCTGCTTGGAACAACTATAGGCAGGCAGGAATATTTGATGATATTGATGAATAGATTGATTGGACCAGCTGAGGCTGGTCTTTTTTGTTGGTAAAATATTAATGAGAAAAATGTGATATGTAATTAGGATAAATGGTTAGATATATCTAACTGAATGTAGTAATATATAATTAGTTTTTTACAAATAGAATTATGTGAGGAGAAATACATGAAAAAATTATCATCTAAACAAAAGATATTAATGGGTTGTGTATCAATGATTCTTGCCATTATCGGTGATTATTTGCTTGGATTTGGTACATTTAATGTATCCACAGCACCAGATGCGTATAGGGGAATTCAGTGGAATGTAATTGCAGATTGGAGACTTGCAGTTTCTTCTATTCTTGGATTTGTTTGTGCGCCAGTTTTTTATGTGGCAGTGGTTGAAGTACTTAAAGTAATGACTGAAAAGTATAATCTTGGGGAGTCATTTTTATTTAAGCTTTTTAAATATGCTAACTGGGCAGGAGTTTTTTATTTTGCTTTTATTCATATATGCATATGTATGTTGGTAGTAGTTTTTAATGCGGGAATGGGAGTGACAGGTGATGTAGTTAGTTCTGTTGATATGATGATTAGAGTCTTGAAGAGTATAGCAATTCCACTTTTAGCTGGATATATAATATGTGATTTAGGAGTCACTGTAGCTTGGATTGGAATGGTGCTAAAGGGGATGATTCCTGTAAAAAAGATACTTCTAATCTGTAATCCACTTATAATTGCTATCCTTGGAAATGTTGCCAATTATTTAGCAGATGGACTGGATTCGGGATTTGAATCACTTGGTTGGCTGCTTATGTATTTGGTATGTGCAGTATCATTAACCAAAGATACTAGAGAAAATTAACTGTAAAGAGAGGAAAAGTAAATGAAGACAACACAGGAATACAAGGATTTAACAATAAAAGAATTTACCAAAGCGGCAGACATTTATGAGTCAGGTGATGCGGGTATTTATGAGATATGCAAGGAAGACTATCCTTATATTGCATCTGAACTTGAAAAAGAAGAATATAAAGATTTGTTGGATTGTGGATGTGGCACCGGTCCAATGATATCTCTTTTATATGAGAAGGATTCCAGTAAAAAATATACAGGACTTGATATTACACCGAGAATGATTGAGGTGGCAAAGAATAAAAATCTAGAGGGGGTCAACTGGGTTGTGGGAGACTGTGAGAATCTTCCTTTTGAAGAAAATAGTTTTGATGCAATCATATGCTCAAATAGTTTTCATCATTATCCTAATCCAGAGAAATTTTTTAAGAGCGCTAAAAGGGTATTAAGACCTGGTGGAAGGCTGATTTTACAAGATTACACTGCTCCAAAATTCATACTCTGGATTATGAACCATACGGAGATGCCTTTGGCTAATTTAATGGGCCATGGAGATGTAGGGGCCTATTCATTAGATCAGGTTCAGCAGTTTTGCGATTTGGTTGATTTGAAGGTTGAGAAGCTTAAAAGGGAAAAGAAAATGCGTTTACATCTTGTTGCCAGGAAGAAGGTATAAAATATGATGAAATATACAGGAACGTACATAACACTATTTCCAATACTTCTACGTAAGCATCTTGCAAGGCAGTTTGGAAAAGGGGTTACGAAAAAAGCTATTAAAGGAGCAAAGCCAATTCTGGATTGTTCCTGATAAAATAACGAATCCTAGATGAAAATTATTGATGTAGTATGTTATTATATGTATGCGTATTATCAATGATAAATTAACCTCATGCAGTCTTAGATTGCATGAGGTTTTTAAAAGGAGTTTTTTATGGAAAGAAAAGAATTAGCTGTTGAATTAAAGCATAATGGTTGCAACTGCTGTCAGGCTGTACTATTAGCATTTAAGGATGAGCGTGGATATTCGGAAGAAGAATTAAAAAAGATGGGCGCATCATTTGGTGTAGGCATGGGCTGCATGGAGGCTACATGTGGAGCTCTTATTGGAGCCCAGATGATTCTTGGAATGAAGAAATATGAGGGCAAGCCAATACTTAGGGATGCTGCTACATTGGCTAAGGATTTCGCTGAGACATGCGGAGCTACAATTTGCAAGGATTTAAAAGGCGTTGAGACTGGCGTTGTGAAATGTGAATGCGACGACTGCGTAAGAAATGCAGTAGAGGTTTTATTAAGAAATTCTTAAATAATATTTTATTATAGAAAAATGCATCTCCATAGCATATAATAGTTGTACACAATATAATTAAACGCAACTATTATTGGAGGTGTAATATGTTAAAAGTAGTAGCAAGGCTCACTATCAAAAAGGACAAAATTGAAGACTTTAAGAAAGCAGCACAGGATTTGATTAAAAAGTCAAATGCTGAAGAGGCTAACATTTTCTACACATTTAATCAACGTGCAGATGATGAGCAGAAATTTGCTTTTATTGAATGCTGGAGAGATTCAGATGCTCTTAAGGCACATGAGGCCACAGAACATTTTACAAAGACATTTCCTATTCTTGCAGAAATGAGTGAAGCTTCTGAACCTGTAGAAATATACAACGAGGTTGAGTATTAAAAGGGGTTTCATTATGAGCAATGTAAAGGTACGTTATTGTTCTAAGACAAAAATGGGAAATACTAGGAGAATTGCCGATGCTATCTCTGAGGGGATTGGTGTTTCAGCAGTGAGCATTATGGATGAGCCTGAAATTACAGAGTATACAGATATTCTATTTTTGGGTGGAGCTCCTTATGCAAATATAATGGCACCGGAGTTAAGAGATTATGCAGAGACTCTTAGTGCAGATAAAATTGGGAAGATAGTTCTTTTTACTACATCCAATTGGTCCCAGAGGACTGTGGCAGCACTAAAGAAAATATTTGCTTCAAAAGGAATACAGGTTGAGAATGAATATTTCTATGCCCATATGCTTAGCATAGAAAAGAAGCTTGAAGCAGCCAAGGAATTTGGCAAGAAATTTGCAGGTAATATATAGTCTTTTTATTAAGTGAGGTATAGATATGATTAAAATATATGGAATGCCAACTTGTCCTTATTGTGATTATATTCATGAACAGATTAAGGGACGCGAAAAGGAATTTGAATACATCAATATTGGTGAAAACATTCGCAATATGGGTGCATTTACTAGACTTAGAGATACTAATCCTGTTTTTGATCACTGCAAAGAAATTGGTGATGTGGGAATTCCTGCATTTGTCTTCGAAGATGGTAGAGTATCAATTGATCCTGCAGATGCCGGACTGTTAGAATATGGTACAGCAGATGCATGTTCAATTGAAGATCATAAGAGCGGCCGAAAAGGCTGCTAGTCTTATTTAATTAAATAATGATTGTCTAAAGCTCGCATTTTGCGGGCTTTATTTATATACTATAATTTAGTATAGATATAAGAACGTAAGGAGTAGCGTATATATTTAAGTGGGGTAAAGGGATGGTTTTGTTTATAAACGCATGTGTGCGAGCTGAGTCTCAGACGCTACAGCTTGCAAAGGCACAACTTGCGCGGATTTCAGATGATTATATTGAGATTAAGTTGGTGGATGTGACATTTCCAAAGATTGATGAGTCATTTCTAACAAAAAGGGATAGTCTTATTGCAAATAAGAAATTTGATGATGACTTATTTGCTATGGCTCGGCAGTTTGCAGCTGCGGATACCATTGTTATAGCTGCACCATATTGGGACTTGTCATTTCCAGCTATGGTGAAGCAGTACTTAGAGTTTATTAATGTAGTAGGGATTACGTTTGAGTACACAGATGATGGAATACCAAGGGGATTATGTAAGGCTAATAAGCTATATTATGTCATGACAGCTGGCGGAAATTTTGTTCCTGAAGATTTTGGATATGGATATGTTAAGACACTTTGCCAAAGTTTCTATGGTATTAAAGATGTAGAGCTTATCAGCGCTACAGGACTTGATGTATATGGGGCTGATGTGTCCCTTATTCTTAATGAAGCGGTTAATAAAATTAAATAATTATATAGTGTATTGAGGAGGTAAGTTATGAACACTTTTGTAGATGCTCTTTTGAGTGAAAAGCCAGGAAGAATCCCTGAGGAGTATGACTGGTTTAAGAAGCTGATTGGTGATTGGGACTGTGATTATTATGACGAGCTTGATGGGAAGAAACGTCATGTTAAGGGAGAGTGGATTTTTAGAAGAGTGCTAGAAGGAATAGGCATTCAGGATATTTTCATTTTTCCGTCTCGAGAGACTAGAGACAATAATCCCCAGCCTGATGGAGAATACGGAACATCTCTCAGAATTTTCAACAAAAATGATGATTGCTATGATGTTGTGTATACCTGTGAGGGGATAATGAAGAGGCTTACTTTTAGAAAAGAAGATGATAGGCTTGTGGGAAAAGTCCTTGATGAGGAAAGTACCTATTGGATTTTTTCTGACATCACAGATACTGGTTTTCATTGGGAATATGTGATGATAGATAAGGATGGAACTCGCAATTTAGTATGTGAGATTTTTGGTAAAAAATAGATTATAGATAACGGAAGGACAGATATTTCGAATAGTTTGCCTGTTATACAAAAATTTAAGCCACGGCATATGCCGTGGCTTTTCTCGAGTTTAGAACAATCTATTTAGTTTTCTGATTTTCCTGAAGCTTCATTGCACGAACCTTGAGTGGAAGTCCCCAAAGTGTGATAAATCCCTCTGCATCGTGGTGATCGTAAAGGTCGCCTGTAGTAAATGATGCAAGGCTCTCTGAGTAGAGAGAGTATGGTGAAGTAGTACCAGCCTTGATGATGTTGCCCTTGTAGAGCTTGAACTTAACTTCGCCAGTTACATATTCCTGAGTAGACTTTACAAATGCCTGAATAGCATCGCAAAGTGGTGTGAACCACTTGCCTTCGTAGCAAACCTGTGCAAGCTTTGCGCCCATTTCCTTTTTCATTTCCATTGTAGCGCGATCAAGGCAAAGCTCCTCAAGCTGAGCGTGAGCCTCCATAAGAATAGTACCGCCTGGTGTCTCGTAAACTCCACGAGATTTCATACCTACAACACGGTTCTCTACGATATCAATAATACCGATTCCGTTTCTTCCACCAATCTCATTTAACTCTTTGATGATATCAGAAACTTTCATCTTTTTACCATTAACAGATGTAGGAACACCCTTTTCAAATGTCATTGTCACATACTCTGGCTTATCTGGTGCCTTTTCTGGTGGAGTAGTGAGCATAAGAAGGTGCTCATAATTAGGCTCCTGTGATGGATCCTCAAGCTCAAGTCCCTCATGGCTGATGTGCCAAAGGTTACGGTCACGGCTATATGACTGATCTGTTGAGAATGGAAGATCAATGCCGTGTGCCTTACAGTAATCAATCTCATCCTGACGAGACTGAAGCTTCCACTTGTCGTTACGCCATGGAGCGATAACCTTGATGTCTGGAGCAAGAGCCTTGATACCAAGCTCGAAACGAATCTGATCATTACCCTTACCAGTAGCACCGTGACAGATTGCAACAGCGCCTTCTTTTCTAGCAATCTCTACAAGCTTAGCTGCAATACCTGGACGAGCCATTGCAGTACCAAGTAAATATTTATTCTCATATACAGCACCTGCCTGAACGCAAGGTACGATGTAATTGTCGCAGAAGTCATCAACGATATCTTCTATATATAATTTAGCAGCACCAGAAGCTTTTGCTCTCTCTGAAAGACCGTCTAATTCTTCTCCCTGACCGCAATCGATACAACAACAAATTACTTCATATCCATAATTCTCCTTGAGCCATGGAATGATAGCAGTGGTATCAAGACCACCTGAATAAGCAAGTACAACTTTTTCCTGTGCCATAATATTTCTCCTTTATGTTTATATTTATTCGCTTGTTTTTGAATTATTAACACTGTACCACGTTAAAGTGGAAAATACAAGTGCAAATTTATGCATATTACAAGAATAAATATGAGGATTGTGAAAAATGTACTTGATTTATATGAATAAAGAGTGTATATTTATGCAAAAATAATTTATAAAATTTTGCTGTAATACTTTACTTTGCGAAAGTGAAGTAATAGAATATAGCTGTTCGATTAAATGAAAAGGAGACTTGCTATGATTAAGGTTGGAATTATTGGAGCTACTGGTTATGCAGGAGCGGAAATTGTTAGATTGCTTTACAGCCATCCACAGGCACAGATTGTGTGGTATGGATCTAGATCTTATGTGGATGAGAGATTTGCTTCTATATATAAGAACATGTTCACATTGGTTGAGGACAAGTGTCTTGATGACAATATTTTAGAACTTTCAAAGCAGGTTGATGTTATATTTACAGCAACTCCTCAGGGCTATTTAGCTGGCGTGCTTACAGAGGAGATTCTTTCTAATTGTAAGGTGATTGATTTATCTGCTGACTATCGTATTAAGGATGTAGAGACTTATGAGAAATGGTACGGCATCACTCACAAGAGTCCACAATTTATAGAAGAGGCTGTTTACGGACTCTGCGAGATTAACAGAGATAAGGAAGTAGGAGCAAGACTTATTGCTAATCCAGGTTGCTATACTACATGCTCTATACTTACAGCTTATCCACTTGTTAAGGCCGGACTTATTGATCCAGCTACTCTTATTATTGATGCTAAGTCGGGTACTTCAGGTGCAGGCCGTGGAGCTAAGCTTCCTAACCTTTACTGCGAGGTTAATGAGAGTATCAAGGCATACGGTGTCACAACACATCGTCACACACCTGAGATTGAGGAGCAGCTTGGATATGCATGTGGACAGAAGTTAATGCTCAACTTCACACCTCACCTTGTTCCTATGAATAGAGGAATATTGGTTACTGAATATGCAAGCCTTGTTAAAAAAGATGGCAAGCTTCCTACAAAGGAAGAGGTTATGAAGGCATATCATGATGCATATGATGATGAGTTCTTTGTTCGTGTACTTGGATATGGCGAGTGCCCAGAGACCAAATGGGTTGAGGGAAGCAATTTTGTTGATGTGAGCTGCATGATTGATGAGCGTACAGGTAGAGTTGTTATGATGGGTGCCCTTGATAATCTGGTTAAGGGTGCAGCTGGTCAGGCAGTTCAGAATATGAATATTATTTTTGGTTTAGATGAGAAAATGGGACTTGATTTTGCACCAATGTTCCCATAACAAATGAAATGTAATTTGCTGGTATTTGAAAGCTCGCTCGGAGAATAAATAATGAACTATGAAATTAGAACTATGACAATTGAAGATTATGACGAAGTATATTTACTTTGGACATCCATACATGGATTCGCAATGCGTTCTTTGGATGATTCAAAAGAGGGTGTTGCAAGATTTTTAAGTCGCAATCCAGATTTATCGGTTGTTGCTATTGCTGAAGGTAAAATAGTAGGTTCTATATTAGTTGGAAATGATGGGCGACATGGTAGTTTTTATCATGTTTGTGTTAAGGAAGAATATCGTAAACACGGTATAGGTAAGGCAATGGTTACTTCTGCAATGCATAGGTTAAAGGATGAGGGGATTAATAAAATTCAGCTCGTGGCTTTTTCGGGAAATCAGGTTGGAAATCAATTTTGGCATGCAGAAGGATGGCGTGAGCGAGAAGATTTTAATACCTATGATTTTGTTTTAAATGATGAAAATATAATCCGATTTAATAGCTAAAAATTTTTAGCAGAATGGAGAAATATATGAAGGAAATCAAAGGCGGAATTACCGCAGCAAAAGGATTCAAAGCTGCCAGCACAGCAGCTGGTATTAAATATCAGGGACGTACTGATATGGCTATGGTTTATTCTGAAGAGCCATGTGTAAGTGCAGGTACTTTTACAAGTAATGTTGTTAAGGCTGCATGTGTTCAGTGGGATATGAATATCGTAAATGCGAATAAACCTATTCAGGCAGTTGTTATCAATTCAGGAATTGCTAATGCATGTACTGGCAAGGAAGGATTTGATGCCTGTGAGGCTACTGCCAGAGGTGTAGAAAAGACACTTTCTATTCCATATGATTCTGTTGCAGTAGCATCAACTGGTGTAATTGGAATGCAGCTTCCAGTTGATAAGCTTGTAGCAGGAGTTGAGGCTATGGCGCCAAAGCTTGATGATAGCATAGAGGCTGGTACTGATGCATCAAAGGCTATTATGACAACAGACACTGTTAACAAGGAAATTGCAGTTGAGTTTGAAATTGGTGGCAAGACTGTGACACTTGGGGGAATGAGCAAGGGCTCAGGTATGATTCACCCTAATATGTGTACAATGCTTGCTTTCCTTGGAACAGATATAGATATTGAAAAAAGCCTTTTACAGGAGGCTGTCAGCGAGGTTGTAGCGGACTCATTCAATATGATTACTGTAGACGGTGATACATCTACAAATGATACTTTGATTTGCATGGCAAATGGTTTGGCTGGCAATCCAAAGATTTCATTAAAGGGAGCTGATTTTGATACATTTAAAGAGGCATTAAAATTCGTATGTACGGATTTGGCAAAGAGAATGGCAGCTGATGGAGAGGGTGCTAGCAAGCTTTTTGAAGCAAAGGTTGTTAATGCCAAGTCTGTAGCAGACGCCAAGACATTATCTAGAGCTATCGTAGGTTCTAACCTTTCTAAGGCAGCAATATTTGGCTGCGATGCCAATTTCGGAAGATTCCTTTGTGCAATGGGATATTCTGGAGCTGATTTCGACCAGAATGATGTAGAACTTTTCTTTGAAAGTGTTAATGGCAGACTTCAGGTATTTGATAAGGGCACACCTATTGTGTTTGATGAGGATGAGGCTCTTAAGATTATGAAGGCTGATGCAGTTACTGTATTTGTAGATATGCATGAGGGAGATGCAGAGGCTACAGCATGGGGCTGCGATTTGACCTACGACTACGTAAAGATTAATGCAGATTATCGTAGCTAAGTTAATTTATTAAGAGAGCAGTAACTAACAAGCTCATATATTAGTGAAGCTTACATTTAGTAAGCGGAACTAATCATATGGCTTGTTAGTGTAACTGCGGACTAGGAGGATAAAAATGGATAGTAGTATGCAGCCAATATTGGATAAGGCTCAGGTTTTAATCGAGGCTTTGCCATATATTCAGAGATTTAATCGTAAGATTATGATTGTTAAGTACGGCGGAAGCGCTATGGTTGACGAGGACTTAAAAAAGCAGGTTATTCAAGATGTTACTTTGCTTAAGCTTGTTGGATTTAAGCCTATCATCGTTCACGGCGGTGGCAAGGAAATAAGCAAGTGGGTTGAGAAAAATGGTATCAAGCCAGAGTTTATCAATGGTCTTCGCAAGACTGACGAAGCTACAATGGAAATTGCGGAGATGGTTCTCAACAAGGTAAATAAATCACTTGTTCAAAATGTGCAGGCACTTGGAGTTAATGCTGTTGGTGTTTCTGGCAAGGACGGTGGACTTTTAAAGGTAGAAAAGAAGCTTTCTGATGGTCAGGACATTGGTTTCGTTGGAGAGATTACAGAGGTTAATCCAAAGATATTAGAGGATTTACTCGAGAAGGATTTCTTACCAATCGTTTGCCCAATTGGAATGGATGACAATTTTGAGACATACAATATCAATGCAGATGATGCAGCATGTGCTATTGCTAAGGCACTTCATGCTGAGAAACTTGCATTCCTTACAGATATTGAGGGTGTATACAAGGATAAGGATGACCCAGACACTCTTATTTCTGAAATCACAGTTGATGAAGCTAAGAGCCTTATTGGAGATGGCTATATAGGCGGTGGTATGCTTCCTAAGCTTACTAATTGTATTGATGCTATTGAGGAGGGCGTTAATAGAGTTCATATCTTAGATGGACGTATCGCTCATTGTTTATTACTTGAGTTCTTTACAAACAAAGGAATTGGTACAGCAATCATTGGCAACAAGGATACGAGGTATTATGATGAATAAGAAAGAATATATCGAGAAGGCTGATAAAAATTTACTACATGTATATAATCGATTTCCTGTAATTTTTGATTACGGTAAGGGTGTTTATCTCTACGATGAGTTGGATGAAAAGTATTTGGATTTCGCCTCAGGTATTGGCGTTATGGCATTTGGCTATGGCAATGAGGATTTTGAAAATGCTTTAACAACACAGCTTAAGAGAATCACTCACACTTCAAATCTCTACTATCATGTTCCTATGATAGAGGCAGCAGAGAAGATAACAAAAGCTTCTGGCATGGATAAAGTATTCTTTACAAATTCAGGTGCCGAGGCAATAGAAGGCGCTCTTAAAACTGCTAAAAAATACGCATACACAAAAAAGGGCCCAGGTGATTATGAAGTTATCGCTATGGAAAATAGTTTCCATGGCCGTACTGTAGGTTCACTTTCTGTTACAGGTACAGAGCATTATCGTGAGCCATTTTATCCTTTGATGTCTGGCGTTGAGTTTGCAACTTTCAACGATTTTGGTAGTGTGCTAGCTAAGCTTACTGACAAGACATGCGCTATCATTATGGAGACTGTTCAGGGAGAGGGCGGTCTCTATCCAGCAGATAAGGAATTTATTCAAAAGGTAAGACAGCTTTGCGATGAAAAGGATATTTTACTTATTTTAGATGAGGTTCAGTGTGGAATGGGCCGTACAGGTAGCATGTATGCATTCCAGCAGTATGATATTAAGCCAGACGTACTTACTACTGCAAAGGCTCTTGGTAATGGTGTTCCAGTTGGAGCATTTTGTGTTACTGACAAGGTGGCGGCTAGCTCATTAGTTCCAGGAGATCACGGAACAACATATGGCGGTAACCCACTTTGCACAGCTGCTGTTGCTCAGGTATTTGACATGTTTGAAGATTACAAGATGCTTGACCATGTTAATGCTATTACTCCATATTTTGAGCAGACTCTTGATAGACTGGTTGAAAAATATGATTTCATTACTGCAAGACGTGGAATGGGATTGATGCAGGGACTTGTTCTTACAATTCCAGTAAAAGAAGTTGTTACAAAAGCCCTCTTAGAAGAGCATTTAGTTGTTTTGTCAGCAGGGGCCGATGTACTTCGATTACTTCCTCCACTTGTTATAACTGAGCAGGATATTGATGAATTTAAGGAAAAAATCGAGAGAGTCTTTGAAAAATTTGTATAAAAAAGAGGTCGCCATAAAGACGTAAAACTCTTGTAATATTTTTGATTTTTCGCTACAATGAACAGGACGATATTATATACTCCTATCTATGCACTTTAGGAGATTATGAAAAAATTTTTTAGTCTTGTTTGTTGTAGCATCTTTATTTTTACAGGGTGCGGCAAGGTATCTTATTTTCAATCCACAGATTCTAATGAAGTTATAAATGAGCAGGCCGAAGGGGGAGAGGTGGTAGTTGAAGAGAGTTCTTCATCTATCTATGTTCAGGTTGCTGGAGCGGTAGCGACTCCAGGAGTTTATGAGCTTCAGGCAGATTCTAGAGTTTATGCAGCTATTGATGCTGCCGGTGGTCTTTTAGATACAGCAGATGACAGTGATATTAATCAGGCTGCCATTTTAGAAGATGGTCAAAAGATATACATATACACTGTGGAGGAAAGAGAAGCACTTGAAATTGAAGCACCTACACAGACGGCTAATGATGGACTTATCAATATAAATACTGCCACCGTAGGCGAGCTTACTAATTTGCCAGGTATAGGAGAGGCTAAGGCATCTCAGATAGTAGCGTACAGAGATGCTAATGGGGCGTTTTCTTCTATCGATGACATTAAAAAAGTCTCAGGAATTGGTGATGGTATTTTCAATCAAATTAATTCACTAATAAAAATATAGAAAAATAGAGGGTAATTATGGCTAAAAAAGTATTGGTTGTAGACGATGAAAAGCTTATCGTAAAGGGAATTAGATTTTCTTTAGAGCAGGACGGTATGGAAGTTGATTGTGCCTATGATGGTCAGGAGGCTCTTGATCTTGCCACTGCTAATCATTATGACATGATTTTACTGGATGTTATGCTTCCAAAGCTTGACGGATTTGAAGTTTGCCAGAATATTAGAGAATTTTCTAACGTTCCAATCGTTATGCTTACTGCAAAGGGCGACGATATGGACAAAATTCTTGGACTTGAATACGGTGCTGACGACTATATTACAAAGCCATTTAACATTCTCGAGGTAAAGGCTAGAATTAAGGCGATTATGCGTCGTGCTGCTGCTGGACAGCCAGCTGCAGAAGAAAAAAAGGTTGATGAAAACACAATCGAAGATGGTGATATCATCTTAGATAAGAGAAATAGAAATGTTACTATTTTAGGTACTGAGTACAACTTGACTGCAAAAGAGTTTGAGATGATGGTTTTACTCGTTACTAATCCTAAGGTAGTATTCTCCCGAGAGGATCTTCTTAACAAGATTTGGGGCCCAGATTATCCAGGAGATGAGCGTACAGTTGATGTTCATATTCGTCGTCTTCGTGAGAAAATTGAGCCTAATCCTAAGGAGCCAAAATACGTTCGCACAAAATGGGGAGTTGGCTATTATTATCAATAAGATTTGTCTAGGGAACGAGTTTTTTAATGAAGAAGCATTTTAGTTTTTCTGCACATTTTCATAGCTTAAGATTTAAAATTGCAATAATAGTATTATTAGTAGGCATCATACCATTTATGGTGTGTGTGCCTATTTCTTTGAAAGCTTACAAGTCTGTAGCGATTCATACGGATGCCACTAATCTTATGGCGGAGGCTGTTCAATACAATAATCAGATAGTCACTAGCGGCTATGTTGCTGGTGAGGAGAATAGAGTCCTTGATACAAAACTCAAGGCAGTAGCAGACAGCAATAACGGTCGTATCTTAGTTATTAATTCCAACCTTAAAATTGTTAGAGATTCATTTTCCGTTGATATGGGTAAGACTGTCATTTGGAAAAATATTATTGACACTCTTCAGGGAAATCAGCTTTATTATTACGACGAGAACACTAAAACTATCATTGTTTCGGTGCCACTTACTAATTCTCAGGGAGAGATAGTAGGTGCTCTTGTAATGAACAAATCTACTGATTACGTTGAACAGAATATAGATATTTTTGTTTCATACATGCTTATTGGAGGCGTAATTGTCACCTTGTTTTCTATACTTGTGGCAGTATTTTGCGCTATTAGATTTTCTAGGCCAATTAAGAATATGTCTACTTCGTTGGATGGAATTATTCGTGAGTATACCAACGAACTTCCAGAGCAGAAATCATTTACAGAGCTTGAACAGGTTTCAGGAAAGTTTAATGAAGTAATAGGAAAGCTTCAGTCTATCGATGAGTCTAGACAGGAATTTGTTTCAAATGTCTCCCACGAGTTAAAGACTCCACTTACATCTATGAAAGTTCTTGCTGATTCTCTTAATGGTTCAGATAATGTGCCTATTGAGATGTATCGTGAGTTCATGGTGGATATTGGAGAGGAGATTGATCGCGAGACTAAGATAATTAATGACCTGCTGAGTCTTGTTCGAATGGATAAAAGTGGAGCCAAGCTTAATGTTTCAGCGGTTAATATTAATGAGCTGATTGAGCATATTTTAAAGAGACTTAAGCCTATTGCTGATAAGGCAGATATTGAGGTTGTTTTTGAGTCATTCAGACCTGTTGTTGCAGAGGTTGATGAAGTAAAGTTTACTCTTGTAATTACAAATCTTGTGGAAAATGCAATCAAATACAATAACCAAGGTGGATGGGTCCACATTTCTCTTAATTCTGACCATCAATTCTTCTATATTAAGGTGGAGGATAATGGTTTAGGTATTCCTGAGGAATCAGCACCACATATTTTCGAGAGATTTTACCGTGCAGACAAGTCACATTCTAGAGAAATCGGTGGAACAGGACTGGGTCTTGCTATTACTAAGAGTGCTATAGCAATGCATAATGGAGAAGTCAAAGTACGTTCAAAGCTGGGAGAGGGTTCTACCTTTGATGTACGTATACCTCTAAATTATATTGAGAAGGAGAATCAATAATGAAGAGGATAGTTTCGACAATACTTATAATTTGCATATTGTTTACCTTTGGCGCATGTGGTCACAAGGATAAGGTTAGTCAGTACAAAATTTACTACGTAAATACGGATAAAAATGGACTTACACCAGTAAATTATAAATATAAGTCTAATGAAGGTGCGCAGCGTATTTCTGAGGCTCTTAATCAGCTTGCTGAAAAGACAGATTCTGTTGATTACATGGCGACTATTCCAGCAGGAGTGGATGTAGATAGATGGGAGCTTGACGATGGAAGTCTCAGCCTTTATCTGACAGGAGATTACGAGAGTTTAGACATCTACACAGAGATACTTGTACGAGCTGCTATTGTTAAGACACTTACACTTATTGAGGGTGTGGATTCCGTTTCGCTTTTTGTAAATGATAAGCCATACACAGATGCTTCAGGAGAGATTCTTGGAGCTATGACATCTGATACATTTATAGATGATTTTGGTCAGGAGACAGATTCCCTTTTGTCTACAGACCTTACACTTTATTTTGCAAGTGCTGACGGCGTATCTTTGGTGCCTGAGACTCGGCAGGTATATTACAGCCGTAATTTGCCTCCAGAGAAACTTATAGTTGAACAACTTTTAAATGGCCCAGATTCTTCTGAGTTACTAGCTACGTTGCCTGCAGGTACAAAGATTAATTCTATTTCTGTTTCCGAAAATGGAGTATGTATTGTTAATTTGGATGCTACTTTTGAGACGGCACTTACAGATATTACAGAGAATGTTACTGTTTATTCTATAGTTAATTCCCTTACAGAAATAGATTCAATTAAGCAAGTTCAAATACTTGTTAATGCGGAGACGCCACATCTTTCTAACTTGGATGTTGATTTATCTGCACCTATTTCAAGAAATGAAGAAATAATCAATTCAGGAAATGGTAATGGTCTTTCTTCAGAAGAGGATGATACAGATTACACTTACGACTATATGGATTATAGTGAATATGTGGAAGACAATGGTACGTCTGAAGAGGAGAATGCCACTGAGAATCCAGAAGATACTAGTCCAGAAAATTAGTTAATAGTACAGATTTAAAAGGAGGAAATATGTTGCAAGGACGGAGTCTTTGTAAAATTTCCTTGCTTATAGTGATAGTGATTGCCTTAAGCGCTTATGGACCCTATGATTTTTTAGGGCTATACGGCGCTTCTGAGGCAGTTGATATGTTCTTGACTGATGGAGATAGCGTTTGTTCCACTGGTCAAATATATCGCAAGGAAATAAAAAATAATCAAACGCAATATTTCATTAAAGATGCCCAGGTTATCACAGACCGAGGGACGTTATCGGATATATCTTATACATTCAATTTCGATTCTGATTCTTTTCCTATCAAAAGCAAAATTAAAATAAGTGGTACAGTTTCTAAGTTCATGGAACCGAGAAATCAAGGGGAATTTAACATCAAGGACTATTACAATTCAAATGGTGTTTATTTTCAAATCAATGAAGTGGAAGTAATAGATGTTAATGAGCCGGACCATTTCGATTATGATTGTTTCTACAGACTAAATAAGTCGGTTGTCAGTTTGTACAGTAGAATACTTGCGCCTAGAGATGTAGGTATTTTATCAAGTATTGTGGCAGGCAATAAATCGGAACTTGATGAGAATACACGGAGTCTTTTTCAAGGAGTAGGACTTGCCCATATACTTGCAGTTTCTGGCTTACACATATCAATTGTGTGTATGCTTTTATATAAGCTTCTTAGAAGGTTTGGTGTCGGCTTTTTGATTAGTTCTATTATTGCTGGCACAGTGGCTTTTGCATATGGCATTTTTACTGGAGGGAGTTTGTCTTCTGTTAGGGCAATAGGTATGTTTCTATTCTATCTACTGGCTCAAGTCCTTGGTGAATCCTATGATATGCTAACAGCGGCTGGGGCTATGGCAATAATACTATTAGTGACTAACCCTCTATATATTAAAAATGGTAGTTTTCTTCTTTCCTTTGGTGCTGTTCTTGGCATTTGGTACATAGCGATTCCCCTAAATAAAAGTTTTATGATGTATAGAAAAGAGCAAAAAAATAGATGGAACCTAAGATGGCATTGTCATGGGAGAATGGGAAATATTTTTTTAAAATCGATTAACAAGTCGATTGATTACATTGGAGGCACCCTTATTTTTTCATTTGGAATAAATGTGGGAATGCTTCCCCTTTTGGTAATGCTTTATCATGAGGTGCCAACATATTCGCTTATATTGAATATTCTAATTCTTCCTGTTATGCCATTATTACTTTTGCTTGGAATTTTCGGTGGAATTATGGGGATACTTGTTGGTGTGGGAGTGACTGAGATTATATTGAAACCTTGTCATTTTCTTATTATGTACATGGAAGCAATATCGGAATTCTTTTTGGGATTACCACACTCGAAGATGATTGTTGGTGCTCATGGATTTATGTTTATTGTTGTGTACTATCTTTTGGTGATACTTCTTGTTAGATATAAGAACAGAATTATTAGATATATAGGTTTAACTGGTATATATCTTATGTGGTTTATACCTTTTAATGGGGGATTTGAAATTGACTTTTTAGATGTGGGGCAAGGAGACGGAATATATGTGAACGCAGGAGACGGAATCCATTATTTTATTGATGGAGGTAGTACTTCAAAAAGTAAAGTGGGTGAGTATACCATATTACCTTTCTTAAAATACAAAGGGGTGTCTTCGATAGATTATTGGTTTTTATCCCACATGGATGAAGACCATGTGTCAGGAGTATTTGAGCTGCTGGAGCAGGATTATAAAATTGAAAATATAGTTTTATCGGCAGAGATTCCAAAGGATGACACTCTTGTGGAACTGATTGGGCTTGCGGAGGAAAAGGGCACAGAAATTTTATATATGAATAGTGGAGATGTTCTTGGCTCAAAGCATCTTAGATTTACATGTGTATATCCTAATGATAGCGCTGCAGTCCATGTTTCTAGTGATGGTGAAATAGATCTCAATGCTTTATCTTTATGCTTGCTGATGGAATATGACAGGGACGGAGATGGAGTATGTGATTACTCAGGATTTTTTGGCGGAGATATTTCTGCAGAACAGGAAACTATAATTGCTAATATGGGATTGGTAGAGGATGTTGATTTGCTTAAGGTAAGCCATCATGGTAGTCGCTTCAGTTCGGATGCTACTTTCCTAGAATCTTTATCTCCGGAAACTGCAGTAATTAGCTGCTCTAAAAGAAACAGATACGGGCATCCTTCAATTGAGGCTATTGAGAGAATCGAAGATGCGGGTGCAGAAATATTTTATACCATGAATTCAGGACAAATATCTATTTCAGATGAAGGAATATGGTCATTTATCCCATGAGAGCTATCGGCCTACTGCCTGTAAGAGAAAATGCAATATAAGTAGTAGAGGGATGTAGAGGTAGTACTGCCTAGATTAGGAAATTAATTTTAGGCAGTAGGAAATTTTTGATAGCTTACTGCCTATGGAGAAAAATGGTATATAGGCAGTAGGGAAATGAGTGATGGTTACTGCCTATAAGGAAAAATAGATTTTAAGCAGTAGCCGTTTTTGGAAAAGTTACTGCCTAAATGGAAAAAGGAAATATAAGCAGTAATGAATTTGAAAATGGCTACTGCCTGTATAGAAAAATAGTATTTAGACAGTAGCGTGGTTTGAGAATGGTACTGCTTAAACAGAAAAAAGCATAATAAGCAGTAACTAATTTAAAAAGTGATACTGCCTGTATTAATAAATTCAATCTAGGCAGTAGTTTGTAAATAAAATATAGAAGGAGTTATGAAATGAGTATTATTGAAAAGACATTAAATGAAAAGTTAGAGGATATTAATAAGCATCTAGAGATGGTTGACGTTATGCTAGGCGAATGCAGAGAGATTCCTGATTACAAAGTAAGAGTTACATCTGGAAATGGCTGTAGCCAATATTATTATAGAAATGATGCGAATGAATATATTTATATTCCATCGGCAAAGAGGGATTTTGCTAAAAGGCTTATTCAGAAGGATTATTATAATAGAGTGAAAGAGGAACTTACACAACAGAAAAGATTATTAGAAAGATTTATTTCAGGCTACAAGGTTGATGCGCTAGAAAATGTTTACAGAAAATCTTGCAAAGGCAGGAAAAATCTTTTGAAACCTATTGAATTAACAGATGAAGAATATATTGAAAAGTGGATGGAAAAACATCAGGGAATGCAAAATCCGTACAATGCAAATATGTCTATTAAGACAAAAAGAGGAGAATATGTCAGATCGAAATCTGAAAAGATATTGGCAGATTTATTTTATGAAAATGGTATTCCTTATCAGTATGAGCCGGCTTTTAGATTGATTAATGGTAAGCTTGTTTATCCTGATTTTGTTTTGCTTAATGTGAGAGAGCGAAAGACATATTATTGGGAGCATTATGGATTAGCATCAGATGAATCATATTCAAATAAAAACATAGATAAATTGTGCCTTTATGAAAATTCTGGTCTTAGAATTGGTGACAATTTGATTATTTCTCTTGAAGCAGAAGGGATTCCACTTGATATTTCTTTGATTCAAGAGAAGATTACTAATATCCTTTTGTAGATAGCGTCATCTGCCTGTTTAAGAATTGCAAATATGTCTAGGTTTTTAGGCCTTTATTAATTAGAAATGTGTATTATTAGCGGATTTGAGCTATAATACATGCTAGTTGTAAAATAAGGAAATAATGGAGAATTAAAATGGCAGAAGAAAAGACAAATGTTATGCGCACTCTTGCGCAGAAGAAAATAGATTATGTTGGACTTACTTATGAGCCTGATGCATCTTTGACTGGTGAGCAGATAGCTGAAAAAATGGGTGAGGATCCAAAATGTGTCTTCAAGACTCTTGTGACACAAGGGAAATCAAAAACATATTACGTTTTCGTTGTTCCTGTAGAAAAGGAATTGGACTTAAAGAAGGCGGCAAAGGCAGTTGGAGAAAAGTCTATCGATATGTTGCCGCTGAAAGAGCTGCTTCCACTTACAGGATATGTTCATGGGGGATGTTCTCCAATAGGAATGAAAAAATTCTTTAGGACTACTTTTGACGAGAGTCTAAATCAGCTTGAAAAGGTTTACTTTTCTGGCGGCAAAGTAGGCTTTCAGGTTCAGATTGCGGTAAAAGATATAGAAAAAGTAATTAGATACCAGACAGCAGATGTATGCTGTTAACAACTTTTTTTGGAGGGAATAATGAGCAGAAAAAGAAGACAAAAAAGAACCTTTAGTATAATTCTCATTATTGTGGCACTTCTTTTGGTTATTGGTGTTGCTGCATATATTATACTTAGCAAAAAGGATAGTAACACAAGTTCAGTATCATCAGATGCTAATAATACTCAGCAGAGTGATTCAAGTACTCAGCAAAGTGGCTTAGATACTAATGCTGGCGCGGGAGATAATCAGTCTACAGAAGAGCAGGATGAAAGTGCAGGAATTACATTTGAAGAGCTTTCAAAACATAACTATTCACTTTCTTCGGGGGCTGGTGCTTGGTCAGATGATTTTAATATAGAAAAAGATGGATTTTTCCATGGACATTATCACGATATGGATATGGGTGATACTGGAGATGATTATCCTAATGGAACAATGTATATATGTGATTATGAGGGACATCTTTCAAATATACAAAAGATAGATGAATATACTTGTAAGATGGAAGTTTCGGATCTTAAAGTAACAAGTTCTGAGACTGAATATATAGAAGGTGGTGTTAGGTATATTCCTTCGGAACCTTATGCATTTTGCGATACGGAGGAGATTGAAATATATCTACCAGGGAAACCTACATCAGAGATTTCTGAGGAGTTACAGGTTTGGCTTGGCTTTGTCTACTTAGATGAAGTTCCAGAAAAGATTGAGGACATAGCATTAGTAAATGCTAGCCAAGAGCTTGGAATGCCTTCCTTTGATAGGAAAGATGCTAAGGAAGAGGCTAAGGATTTTTACAATAATGCAAAAAGCAGCTATGACTATTTTAATGAAAGCCTTCAGTCTGCATTAACTACAGCAGAAATGGTTGATATATCTTCAGCTCAAGCTAATGCAGTTGATGATATACTTAACGAGATGTGGATTCTTGTTAAATATAATACAGACGAGGATACCTTTAATAAAGCCCTTGATGAGCAGAGACAGTGGCTTGCTGATAGAGACAAGCAGTTAGATGAGTTACATAACGAAGGTTCCCTTGCTCCTGTGGATCGTAATGGTCTTTATGCTGAGTTGACTCTTGAAAGATGCGAAGAGCTTTTAAAGTATTTTGATTAGTAACAGTAGAGTCTTGTTAAACTTCAAAAATTATGATAAGATAACGGACGAAAAGCGATGACAGAAACAGTAGTATATGAGGAAGCTAAGAGAGAGGGCGCCTAGGCTGGAAGCGTCTAGTGGATACATATATGAACACCATTCTCGAGCTGAACGTAGAAGCATATTATGTGCGAAGCGTCTCCGGGTAGTTCCGTTAAAGACAAAATGAGTGAAACACTAAGGTGGAACCGTGCTATTAGAATTTATGCACCCTTAGGAAAGGCCTATGTAATGGCGCTTCCTAGGGTGCTTTTTTATTATTAGTAGCACCCTTAGTACAAGTAATAACTTTATTCATTCATTAGAAAAAGGAGAAAATCATGGTTAATTTCAAAGAAGATGAGGCACTTAACACTCTCAATCATTCATGTGCGCATATGATGGCACAGGCTGTTAAGCATCTTTATCCAAATGCTAAATTCTGGGTCGGTCCAGTAGTAGAAGAGGGATTCTATTATGATATGGATCTTGGCGATGTTATGCTTACTGATGAGGATATCGCTAAAATCGAAAAAGAGATGAAGAAGGTAGCTAAATCAGGTTGCAAGATTTATCGTAGAGAGATTTCAAAGGCTGAGGCTCTTGAGATGTTCAAGGATGACCCATATAAAATTGACTTAATTAATAATATGGATGAGAATACTCAGACTATCTCATGCTATGACCAGGGTGATTTCACAGATCTTTGCCGTGGACCACACGTAGACAATGTTAAGCTTTGCCGTTACTTCAAGCTTATTAAGCACTCTGGTGCATACTGGAAGGGCGATGCTGAGAATCAGGTTCTTAACCGTGTGTACGGCGTTTGCTTCCCAACACAGGAGCAGCTTGATGAGCATCTTGCACTTCTTGAGGAGGCTAAGGAGCGCGACCATCGTAAGATTGGTAAGGATATGCAGCTTTTCATGGCTGATGACTTAATTGGTCGTGGACTTCCAATGTACCTTCCTAATGGTTATACAATTTGGACAGAGCTTGAGAACTACATCCGTAACAAGGAGCGCAAGCTTGGTTACTTACATGTAATGACACCTTGTGTTGGTACAGTTCAGCTTTACCAGACATCTGGTCACTGGGATCACTACAAGGAGAATATGTTCCCAGCTATGGAAGTTGAGGGAGAGAATTTCGTTCTTCGTCCTATGAACTGCCCACACCACATGAGAATATTTGCAAATAGACCACATTCTTACAAGGAGCTTCCTATTCGTATAGCTGAAATCGCTCACGATTTCCGTTTTGAGTCTTCAGGAACACTTAAGGGTATTGAAAGAGGTCGTCATTTCTGCCAGAACGATTCACATATCTTCTGTACACAGGATCAGATTAAGTCTGAGGTTAAGAGCGTATGTGACCTTATCTTCAGCACATATGAGGATTTCGGTATCACAGATTATAGATGTGTTCTTTCACTTAGAGATCCAGCTGATACTAAGAAGTATCATCAGGATGATGCTATGTGGAACACAGCTGAGCAGGCTCTTCGTGAGACACTTACTGAGATTGGTATTGAGTTTACAGAGGAGATTGGTGAGGCTGCATTCTACGGACCAAAGCTTGATGTTAATGTTAAGCCAGCTATTGGTAACGAGATTACACTTTCTACATGTCAGCTTGATTTCTGCTTACCTGCAAAGTTTGACCTTACATACACAGACGCAGATAGCAACAAGCAGACACCGGTTGTTATCCATAGAGCTATTCTTGGTTCACTTGATAGATTTATGGCATACATTCTTGAGGAGACAAAGGGAAATCTTCCTCTTTGGCTTGCACCAACACAGGTTAAGGTACTTCCTGTAAAGAATGATGATGAAGAACTTAATGCATACTCACAGAAGCTTGTTGATGCTTTAAATGATGCAGATGTAAGAGTTGAGTTTGATACACGTTCAGAGAAGCTTGGTTACAAGATGCGTGAGGCTCAGATTCAAAAGGTTCCTTATCTTGCGGTTCTTGGTAAGAATGAGGAGGCTGATGGCACTGTTTCATACAGACTTCACGGTGAGCAAGGAACTACAACAGTTAAGTTTGATGAGTTCGTTGAGCTTATTGTTAATGAAATCAAGACTAAGGGTCGTAAATAATAGGAGCACATATGGCAGAAGCAGTTGTTGTACTTAAAAAGGGTGAAGGTAGAACAATTAAAGCTGGTGGGGCTTGGATTTTTGACAACGAGATTGATACCATAACCGGTTCTTTTGAAAATGGTGATATTGTTATAGTCCATGATTTTGATGGTTATATGATGGGACGCGGCTTTATTAACACCAATTCAAAGATTAGAGTTCGCATGCTTACCCGAGACAAGGAGCAACAAATCGATGATGAGTTTATTCGTATGCGAGTGAAAAACGCATGGGAATATCGTAAAAGCGTATTGCTTCCAGTTGATTTAAATTGTTGTCGTGTTATCTTTGGCGAGGCCGATTTTTTACCAGGTCTTGTTATTGATAAATATGATGATGTGCTTGTGGTTGAGTCACTGGCTCTTGGTATTGATAAGTTTAAGATTCAAATTGTTGAATATTTAAAAGAGCTTCTTTTGGCTGATGGATTTACTGTTCGCGGCGTATATGAGCGAAGCGATGCAGCTGTCAGAAAAAAAGAAGGGCTGGCACCTTACAAGGGATTCATTGGTGAAGAGTTTGATACTAATGTTGAGATAGTAGAGAACGGTGTTCACTATATGGTGGATGTTGTAAATGGTCAAAAGACAGGATTTTTCTTGGACCAGAAGTACAATCGTCTAGCTATACAGCGATTATGTAAGGATAAGCGAGTTTTAGATTGTTTTACCCATATGGGTACATTTGCATTAAATGCAGGTATTGCTGGAGCAGCAGAGGTTACAGGCCTTGATATCTCTGATTTTGCTGTAAAGCAGGCTACTGACAATGCCAAACTTAATGGTCTGGATGAGAGAGTTAAATTCAGACAGGCCAATGTTTTGGATGAACTTCCAAAACTAAACGAAGTGGGAGAGAGATATGATGTGGTAATTCTTGACCCTCCTGCATTTACAAAGTCTAGAGAGGCTACAAAAAATGCCATGAAGGGGTATCGTGAGATTAACATGAAGGGAATGAAGCTGGTAAAAGATGGCGGATACCTTGCTACATGCTCATGTTCTCACTTTATGACACAGGAGCTTTTCGTTAAAGTTATAGGTCAAGCTGCAAAGGCAGCCCATAAGAGACTGCGTCAGGTTGAGTTTAGAACTCAGGCGCCAGATCATCCAATACTTTGGGCAGCTGATGAAAGCTATTATTTAAAATTCTTAGTTTTCCAAGTGGTTGACGAGAAATAGAACTGTTAATTTTATAAGATTCATAATATTAACCGCCTGCATTTATAGAAATTCAGGCGGTTTTATTGTTATAATACGAGCATGAGTAATAAGATTTGTAAAGGTTTATTATTATCAAACATTAAAAAGGATTACACTTTATCTATTGTTGCTAAACTTAATGGTAAAAAGGTAGATTTACCACTTGAGTATGCAGAACTAACAGATGAAGAGTATGAAGAATTGACTGAGAAGTATGGTCAGGAGATTTTGCCTCTTGAGCCTATAGTAAGTCAGTGGGAAAAGAAGCTTCTTGAGATTTCTTTTAAAGGTCATGAGGCTGTTCTTGAGCTTTTTGTGGTTACCAATGTACAAGTATTTCAGTGGGTTGCTGTGAAGGTTTTCAGAGTAAAGCTATCAACTGGCAGATATATTAATATGATTACATCTAGTCTGTTATATGGAAAGAAGTATAACCGAAGACGCGGTGTAAGAATTAATATTGATACGGTAATGAATCTAGAACAGGAAGGGGAGACCTTCCATGTTATAGTTAAGGATTTATCTTACTGTGGTGTTGGATTCTTTGAATTAGGCGAAGGAATGGTAAAAAAAGGTGTGCCATTTATATTACATCTAACAGAGCCTGGTGAAGAAGGCGAAGAAAAGCTTGTTTGTAAGTTAGTTGGAAAAATATTACATCAGAGAAATGATGCAGGTGGTATATTTAGTGGATGCATTTTATCTGCTAAGCATGCAGCTTTTCTCCAGAGATATATTGCCATGAAACAGCTAGAGCAGATTAGTGGAAGAAAGCAAGACTTCAGAATCTCATATAATGTCATCGGTGAAGACTGGAAGAGAGATAGAGCAGAAAGACTCAATGCTTCTAAAAATATTAAGTGACGGTATAGCTGATTAATTGAATAAGTCACATATATTACTTTTGTATTCATTGATTGAATTTGATTTGCGGATTTTCTTTATGGTCTTCGTATCATTTGGAAAATTTCTCTCCCAATATGCTATAAATTCCTTCATGCGATGAAGGACAGGCTTTTCTCCGGAAAGAAGGTCAGTATATTGGATGAGTAAATCATCATGAAATGATTTAAAGATTTTAAGGTCTAGAGGAGTTTCTTCTAGGCCTTTTTTGTATGCCAAAACAAGACCTGGATTAGCTAGAAGTCCGCGGCCTATCATGATTGCATCTATAGATGGGTATTTGGCAAATGTATTATTAATATCTGATACAGTAACTATATCTCCATTGAAAACAAGTGGTGCTTTAGAGTGAGAGATTGCGTAATCAAAAAATTCTGGCTTTAGAGGCTCTCTGTAGAAATCCTTTTGAATACGAGGATGTATAGTTAACTCTGATATAGGATATTTGTTATATATGTCTAGAATCTCGTAGAATTCCTCTGGTTCTAGCTTGCCTAAACGGGTCTTAATGGAAATATTAGGAGTAGTACAACCTTTTTTACTACAAGCTGATTCTAGGCCCTCAAATACCTTATAAAGCATATTATCAAGCATCTCAGGGTAGAAGAGCAGACCGGAGCCCTTTTTCTTAGCAACAACTGTACCTGATGGGCATCCAAGATTGAAATTGATTTCTCTATATCCTAGAGCTGCTATTTCTGAGACAGCCCACAAAAAATGCTCAGCATCATTTGTTAAAAGCTGAGGGACAGTGGTTTCTATATTATTTTTTTCAGAATCAATCTGATTGAACTCTCTTGTAGTGAACTTGTAAGTGGAGTTAGGAGATAGGAAAGGAGTGAAGTATTTGTCCACGCCTCCGTAGTATTTTTCAAAGGTGTTTCTGAAAATGCTATCTGTAACGCCCTCAAGAGGAGCAAAGTATATTTTCTGTTTCATAAAATATCTCCGATAAGTGGTGGGATAAGCAAAGCTTACAATAAAAAACTCCAAGGTTGACGGGACCTTGGAGTAAGTATTTTAAATATTATTAAGCAAGTGTGTTAACAAGCTTTGTAAGACGAGATACCTTACGGCTTACAGTGTTGTCATGATAAACACCCTTTGAACCAGCCATCTCGATAACCTTGATAGCAGCCTTAAGCTCAGACTCAGCAAGTGCCTTATCCTTAGCTTCTACAGCAGCCTCAACACGCTTAACGTATGTCTTAACCTCAGATCTGATAGCCTTATTTCTCTCTGTCTTAACAGCTGTAACTAATACACGCTTCTTTGCAGACTTGATATTTGCCATGTGTTGCTACACCTCCAATTTTTATGAATTAAATAATTTACAATAAATTGCGCTGTAGCCGGACACGGACAGTTCAACGCATACTCGAATATAATAGATAATTAAGTGGGGTTTGTCAATAGATATAATATATTTTATTGAAGAAATCCTCAATTTATAAGAATGCAACCACTGGTTGACAAATTGAAAAGTTAAGTTTCTAGTGGACAGCAGGGTTATTTTATATGATAATCGTCGCAAAGACAAATACTTTGCAAAAATCTTTATTATAGAAAGGTGCAATATGAATTTATCAGAAAAGATTATCGATGAAAGAAAAAAGAAGGGTTGGTCTCAAGAAGAACTGGCAGATAAACTTGATGTATCAAGACAATCTGTTTCAAAATGGGAAGGCGGTCTGAGCACACCTGAAGTTGAGAAAATTGTAAAGATGGCGGAGTTATTTGGCGTTTCTACTGATTACTTATTAAATTATAAGGTTGAAAAAGAAACCGAGAATAATTTGTATGAGCAAAAACCATTACGAGTAGTTTCATTAAATGAAGCTACTGAGTTCTTAAGCGTTAGGGCAGAGGTATTGAAGAAGATTGCGCTAGCGTGCGCTATTTGTGTAACAAGCCCTATAATACCTCTTATTCTTATTGGCAGTTCATATTTCAAGGCATTAGACCTACCTTTAGGAGGGGCGGTGGCTATCGCATTTTTATTTTTACTCATCCATGTTTCTTTTGCGGTTGTGATTTTTATTCGTCAGGGATTCAAATTAGAAAAATATCATTATTTATTAAAAGAAAAATTTGTTCTTGGTGAAGGCGTAGAAAAAATGGTTAAAGAAAAGCTGGCTCAGATGAGAAATGGTGGTATTGCTGCTTTATGTGCAGGAATTGTGCTTTGCATTCTCGGGGCGATGCCTATAGTAATAGGTGCCCTTATGGAGGTGAGTAATTTTACATTAGTATGCCTTACTGCAGCATTGCTATTTGTAGTATCTATTGCAATTTATCTTTTAGCTGGAATTTGTGGTGGATGTGTTTCTTATAGAGCGTTTTTACATAATAAGAATAAGTAGAGGAGAATGATATGTTCATTTTTATGATAATGACTAGTATTTCAGTGTTAGCATTGAGGATATATTTTGTTAAAAAAATAATAGGAGGGATTCTAAATATAATTAGCGCCCTCCTGTAGATTTATTTGTCCAACAAAAATTGAGAAAGTACTTGATTGCTGACGTCTATTCCAATATCGGTGAGGAATAGGCGTCCTTCTTTTGCATCCATAAAGCCCTGATTCTTAAGGGCGTTGATGATTGGTCCATAAATTGCCTCAATATCGATTCCAAACATCTGGTAGAAATTTGACCTTGTAACACCTTCAATTTTACGAAGACCAAGGAACATAAACTCCTCCATGGCATCTTTCTTAGAAAGGACTTCTTCTGAGGCATAGTAAGGAGAGGTGTGTTCAGATGGGACATTTTTGCCTGCGGCTATTGCTTCTGATATTTCACAGTACTTATAAATGTCACGAATGTTGTCGGTTCTGACATTATCAAATAAAGAGGCAGAACCAAGGCCAAGGCCTAAGTATGGAACACGGTCCCAATAACCTACGTTGTGGCGGCAGATCTTACCATTTCGGGCATAATTGGAAATCTCATAGCGCTTGTAGCCCTTATTCTCCAAATATTCCATTGTAAATTTATAAAGGCGATAAGATTCTTCGTCGGTAGGAAGCTCCTCAGTAGGCATGCCAGCCTGTTGTTTAACTGCATCAAATTTGTACTTATCGTAGAAAGGGGTACCCTTTTCAATGATAAGAGAGTATGCAGAAATATGCTCAGGACGAAGCATAGTTACTGAGCTAAGAGTCTTTTCTAGCTTTTCTATGGTTTGATGTGGAAGGCCTGTCATAATGTCCACATTTACATTGTCAAAGCCAGCCTTTCTAACCAAGTCAAAGGTGTGTAAAAAGCGATTGTAATCGTGAATACGGCCTAGTTCCTTAAGCTCATCATCATTGGCAGACTGAAGGCCAATGCTAAGTCGATTAATGCCGATAGAACGATATACATTAAGCTTTTCAGATGAGAGTGTACCTGGGTTGCATTCAACGGAAATCTCAGCAAGAGGATCGATTTTAAAAGAATGCTTAACGGTAGTGATGATTGCATCCATCAAATCCTCGGAAAGCCATGATGGTGTACCGCCACCGATATAAATGGTAGAAACAATACAACCAGGATGTTTAGCTGAAACATATTTTATTTCATTACAAAGAGCAGCGACATAACGTCGCTGCATTTTTTCATCAAAGACTCCAGAAAGGAAGTCGCAATATAAACATTTTTTCACACAAAAAGGTATATGAATATACAGTTCGATAGGAGTCATATTAGTCCTCATCTAATTTAAGAACGCTCATGAAGGCTGCCTGTGGAATCTCTACATTGCCAACCTGACGCATTCGTTTTTTACCTTCTTTTTGCTTTTCAAGAAGCTTTTTCTTTCGAGAAATATCACCACCGTAGCACTTGGCAAGAACGTCCTTGCGCATAGCCTTAACTGTTTCACGGGCGATAACCTTTGAACCAACAGCAGCCTGAATAGGAATCTCAAACAAGTGACGTGGAATTTCATCCTTGAGCTTCTCACACATTTTACGACCACGCTCATAAGCTGTGCCAGAGAATACAATAAATGAAAGGGCATCCACTTCTTCTTTATTGATAAGAATATCAAGCTTAACAAGCTCTGACTTCATGTAACCCTTCATCTCATAGTCAAATGATGCGTATCCGCGGGAACGGCTCTTAAGAGCATCAAAGAAATCGTAAATGATTTCGTTAAGTGGAAGAGTGTATTTAATAAGAGCTCGTGTCTCTTCAATATATTCCATGCTGATGTACTGACCGCGACGCTCCTGACATAAATCCATGATTGCGCCGATGAAATCAGAAGTAACCATGATTTCGGCCTCAACAATAGGCTCTTCCATGTAGTCGATTTCAGATGGATCTGGCAGATTGCTAGGATTTGTAAGCTCGATCATTGTACCATCAGTTTTATGAACACGATAGACTACCGATGGAGCTGTAGTAACAAGGTCAAGATTGTACTCACGCTCAAGTCTCTCCTGAATAATCTCTAAATGTAAAAGTCCAAGGAATCCACATCTAAAACCAAAACCAAGAGCAACAGATGTCTCTGGCTCAAACTGAAGAGCTGCATCGTTGAGCTGAAGCTTCTCTAAAGCATCTCTTAAATCAGGGTATTTAGCACCATCTGCTGGATATAAACCACAGTAAACCATAGGATTAACTTTTTTGTAACCAGGAAGTGGCTCTGGAGCTGGCTTATTAACGTGAGTGATAGTATCACCTACACGTGTATCTCTAACATTTTTGATGGAAGCAGTCATGTAACCAACCATTCCAGCTGGAAGTTCGTCGCAAGGAATAAACTGGCCTGCACCAAAATAACCGACCTCTACTACATCAAACTCAGCGCCTGTTGCCATCATGCGGACCTTGTCGCCTACCTTGAGGGTGCCTTCCTTTACTCGACAGAAAACAATAACGCCCTTGTATGGGTCATATAAAGAGTCGAAGATAAGTGCTTGAAGAGGTGCATTTACATCGCCCTTTGGAGCAGGAAGCTGATTGACAATTGCCTCTAAAACATCATGGATATTAAGACCTGTTTTAGCGGAAATCTGTGGAGCATCCTGAGCCTCAAGTCCGATAACATCCTCGATTTCTTCAATGACGCGCTGTGGGTCAGCGGAAGGTAAATCGATTTTGTTGATTACAGGAATAACATCAAGGTCATGATCGAGAGCCAAATAAACATTGGCAAGAGTCTGTGCCTCGATTCCCTGTGCTGCATCAACAACAAGAATAGCCCCATCGCATGCTGCAAGGGAGCGAGAAACTTCATAATTAAAATCTACATGTCCTGGAGTGTCGATAAGATTGAAGATGTACTCCTGACCGTCATCAGCCTTGTATATAATACGAACGGCCTGGGACTTGATAGTGATTCCACGCTCACGCTCAAGATCCATATTATCAAGAACCTGCGCCTGCATCTCACGATCTGTCAAAGTTCCTGTCATCTGTATAATACGATCAGCAAGAGTAGATTTACCGTGATCGATATGTGCTACAATACAAAAATTTCTTATTTTACTCTGATCCATACATTACCTCTATAAAAAATACTGAATTTATCTTACCAAAGGATTAGAAAAATAACAATTTTAAAATGATATTCTCAAGTAAGATGGGCACAACAAGAATTGAAAAGCGGATAGCAAGAATTCAATAGCGAATATATTCCAGAATTGTTACATTCAACTCTGGACGTGCAATAAGTACGAAATAAATTGTTGGAGGTTATGGAATAATGAAAAAGAGATTATCGCACATTATGTGTGCAGGGCTGGCAATATGTATGATTTTTACATTAGCTGCGCCAATTACAGTACGCGCTGAGAAAAATTACGATGCTTACAGTACTACAGAAGCTGAGGATGCACATTATCTATATGATTGTCAGGTGAAAACAGAGGATGACACAACTTATCTTGCCATGAAGCCGAATGACACATTTTCTGATTACTATTGCCTTGATAGAGGGTATAAGAGCTTTGAACTCACCTATAGAGCAAAAACTCCTACATCTTTAACAGCTCGCATCTATCGTGAAGGAGGCCCTAGCTTCATGTATATCCTCCTTGAGCCTACTGATGGCAAATTTGTAACAAAGACATATGAAATTAAATATCCAAGAGATAGATATTACTATGACCTTACTTTTTCATGTGGTAGAGCTGACTTAGAAATTGATTCCTATAGATTTATTGCTTCAGATGAAGAGAATGTGGAAGAGAATGTAGAGGAAACAGAAGATACTCCAGTAAGTCAGGCTGTCTCAGAAGAAAAGGGCAACACTATCAAATGCGATGTGAATAAGTGGAGCAATGGCGGTTCTGCAAGTGTTGTTATTACTAATGAATCTAATAATACATCAGAAGGCTGGAAGGTTAAGGTTAAAAAAGGTGACTTTAAAATAGACTGTTTCTGGAGTGCAAACATGGTAGAGGAAGATGACTATTATATCTTTACACCATGTGATTGGAATAAATCTATTTGCCCAGGAGATTCAGTTCAGTTTGGATTTAATATCAGTGGCAACTTTGGCGATTCCATAGATTACACATTAGAATAAATAAAAAAACGCGTAGGACACTTGCCTACGCGTTTTTTAGTATTCTATCTAACGTTTTTTCTCTGGATACATATCGTAGAATATTTTTTTATCTTTGTACATTCTTTCGTCTGCATATCGCATTGCCTTTCTTAGGCTGCCACCTTTTTCGTCGTGATAGTATCCTATAGCAAAATAAATCCACTCTGGGTTACTGCCTTTTTCTCTAAGAGTTTTTACCTTGACTTCGAATTCGGCTTCAGTTCCAGTGGTAGATATGATTGCAAATTCATCACCTCCGGCTCGATAAATTTGATCGCCTTTAAAAATCTCTGTAAGTAAGGTGGCTGCTTCCCTAATTAATTTATCGCCAGTACTATGTCCTCTATTATCATTGATTATTTTAAGTCCATTTAAATCACAGAAAGCCACTGTAAAAGGCTGTGGATTAAGCTTTAACTTCAATGACAATTCATCAACATTAACATTCATACAATTTCTATTTAAAACGCCAGTAAGCATATCTACATTGCTTAAATATTCTAGCTTATCCATGAAAATATGGTTCGCAATTTCACCTGTAAGGAAAAATGATACCAGCTCTATTATTTCCTTTATTTTAAGAATGTTAGCTACGGCAAAGTTTGTTAAGTATAAATAGCCTATGATTTCTCCTTGATGAACAAATGGAACCAAGGCAAGGGTTCGGACATCGTTTTCCTTTAAATTTTCCACCCATTCAGGGGCTTTCTTTCCAATAACTTCCATATCATTGTTATCTTTAATTAAGATACTATTTGTTTCGGAAAGCACTTTTTCCCAAGAAGATATAATTCTAAATGGCAATTCTTTAAATATTTCTTTAATAGTATAAGTTGCATCAGGTGCCATGGATTCACTTATGATTTCAAATTTCTTTTGTTCTCTGTCTACAGACATAATGCAGGCCGCAAATGAATTTGAATATTTTCTCAAATCCTTGGTTACTACATTCATACTAGCGTAAAAATCTGTTTCGTTACGCAACTCAAGACAAGTTTTTAAAACAAAACTTGAAATTTCAGGGGAAACACCTGCAAACTTTCTGGAATCCATTTCTTTGTTTAGTGTATACATAAATAAGCAATAGGCTACATTTTCTGGATGATGGCAGTTTACTGGAAGTAAAATGTCTTCGGTCCAAAAGCCATACATTTTTCTTGTGTCTACATAGGTGTGAATGGATTCGCCTTTCCATGCTGCTCTAAAACAAATTTCCTCAAAATTAGGTTCTTTAGGTACTGTTAATGTATATGGTTGTCCCTCAATCATTTCGTGAAAATTATCGTAGGAATAATCTGATTTTGAATTATCAACAAGGAATAGTTTAAAGGAGTTTTTTTTGAAAACTTCGTTAATGGCGAAAAAGCGTATTTCACCACAGGTACCATCTGGAGTTTTTTCAACTGATAAAATGGTACCGGGTAGAGTAAATGTATTCACAAATGTTTTTAATTGCTGATAAGTATTGTTATCCATATATTTTCCTCAACATTAGCTCATACTATAGAAGAATTTTAATAAAAAAATGTGCCTTTATTGTGAAATGGGTAAATGAAAAAATCCTTTTATATTAAAGAAATAAAGGATTTATAAAAAAAGTCTAAAGTCGGTTGACAAACCTTTTATGTAGGTGTAAATTAACATCAGAAAATGATTAGCACTCCATTGAGATGAGTGCTAACAAGAAAAGTATTTAAATTATTGATTACTAATTTCTTCTTGAAGTGAGGTGAATGTATGGCTGATACAGAGCTTGATGAGAGAAAAGTTAAGATTTTAAATGCAATTATCAAAAACTATCTGGAGACGGGTGAGCCGGTTGGTTCCCGTACCATTTCAAAATATACTGATTTGAATCTCAGTTCGGCTACTATTAGAAATGAGATGTCGGATTTAGAGGATTTAGGTTATATAGTTCAGCCTCATACTTCCGCAGGTCGTATTCCTTCTGACAAGGGCTACAGATTCTATGTTAACAATCTGATTGCTTCAAAAGATAAGGAAGTTTCAGATATGAAGGAATGGATGATAGAGCGAGAGGAGAAAATGGAGACACTCCTTAAGAATGTGGCAAAGGTACTAGCTACAAACACTCAGTATGCTACATTGGTTTCAGCTCCATCAGTTATTTCAAATAGATTAAAGTTTATCCAGCTTTCAGCTGTTGATGAGAATCAATTGCTTTCAGTAGTTGTCATGGATGGCAACATAGTTAAGAACAAAATCATTAATGTGGACAAGCCACTTGATAATGAGACATTACTTAAGCTTAATATGCTTTTAAATACTAATCTAAATGGACTTTCTATTGACCAGATTAATTTGGCAGTTATTTCTAAGCTTAAGGAGCAGGCTGGTATTCACGATGAGATTATCTCTCAGGTTCTTGATACAGTAGCTGAGACAATTACTCAGGATGAGGATTTGCAGGTATATACTTCAGGTGCTACCAATATTTTTAAGTACCCTGAGTTATCTGATTCTAAGAAGGCATCAGAACTTCTTGATGCATTTGAAGAAAAACAGTCTTTGATTGAGCTTCTCACTGACAAGTCATCTGATGAGGAGACAGGTATCCAAGTATACATCGGTGATGAGAGCCCAATTTCCACTATGAAGGACTGCTCGATTGTTACAGCAACATATGAGCTTGGTGATGGTGTTAAGGGTACTATTGGTATCGTAGGACCTAAGCGAATGGATTATGAGAATGTTGTTGATAATATAAAGAGCCTTAAGGGACAGCTTGATAAGCTCCTAAAAAAAGAAGGCAAAGATACATGATAGATATAAGGAGAGATAATAGTGGCAGAGAATAAAGAAAAAATGGAAGAGTTCTCTACAGAAGAAGCAGTTAAAGAAGCTGTGGAAAATGCTGAAGAGATGACCGAAGAAGCCGCTCCTGAAGCAGAGGCACAAGAAGCCGAAGCTAAGGACGATAAGGATTCAAAAAAAGGCTTAAAGAAAAAAGAAAAGAAAAAAGATAAGAGAGACGAGCAGATTGAGCAGCTTAATGACAAGGTAATGCGTCAGATGGCTGAGTTTGAAAATTTCAGACGTAGAACTGAAATTGAGAAGTCTCAGATGTTTGCAACAGGTGCTAAGAGCATCGTAGAAAAGATTCTCCCTGTAGTAGACAATTTCGAAAGAGGTCTTGCTACAGTTGAGGAAGGAGCAGATCCATTTGCAGATGGAATGCTTATGATATACAAGCAATTACTTACAACACTTGATGAGGTTGGCGTTAAGCCAATCGAGGCTGTAGGTCAGGAATTCAATCCAGACTTCCACAATGCAGTAATGCACGTTGAGGATGAGGAAGTTGGCGAGAACATCGTAGTGGAGGAATTCCAGAAGGGTTACATGTATAACGACACTGTAGTCCGTCATTCAATGGTTAAGGTTGCGAACTAAAATGACTTTATAAGTCGAGCAAATCGACAATCAAATTAAGAAAGACTTAATTAGTAAGATTTATTAAGTAGGAGGATATAAATCATGGGAAAGATTATTGGTATCGATTTAGGAACAACTAACAGCTGCGTTGCTGTTATGGAAGGTGGTAAGCCAACTGTTATCGCAAATACAGAGGGCGCTAGAACAACACCATCTATCGTTGCATTTACAAAGACAGGTGAGAGACTTGTTGGTGAGCCTGCAAAGCGTCAGGCAGTTACAAACGCTGAGAAGACAATTTCTTCTATCAAGAGAGATATGGGTACAGACAATGGCCGTATCATCGATGATAAGAAGTACAGCCCACAGCAGATTTCAGCTATGATTCTTCAGAAGCTTAAGAGCGATGCTGAGAGCTACTTAAATGAAAAGGTTACAGAGGCTGTTATTACAGTTCCTGCTTACTTTAACGATGCTCAGCGTCAGGCTACAAAGGACGCTGGTAAGATCGCAGGTCTTGATGTAAAGCGTATCATCAACGAGCCTACAGCAGCTGCACTTGCTTATGGTCTTGATAACGAGCAGGAGCAGAAGATTATGGTATATGACCTTGGTGGTGGTACATTTGATGTATCTATCATTGAGATTGGTGATGGAGTTATCGAAGTTCTTGCTACAGCTGGTAACAACAGACTTGGTGGTGATGATTTCGATCAGAAGATTACAGATTGGATGCTTGCTGAGTTTAAGGCAGCTGAGGGCGTAGATCTTTCAACAGATAAGATGGCTCTTCAGAGACTTAAGGAAGCAGCCGAGAAGGCTAAGAAGGAGCTTTCATCTGCTACAACTACAAACATCAACCTTCCATTCATCACAGCTACAGCTGAGGGTCCAAAGCACTTTGATATGAACCTTACACGTGCTAAGTTTGATGAGTTAACACACGATTTAGTAGAGGCTACAGCAGGTCCTGTTAACCAGGCACTTAAGGATGCAGGTCTTAACGCTTCAGAGCTTTCAAAGGTACTTCTTGTTGGTGGTTCTACAAGAATCCCAGCAGTTCAGGATAAGGTAAAGGCTCTTACAGGTCACGAGCCAAGCAAGACTCTTAACCCAGATGAGTGTGTAGCTATCGGTGCTTCTATCCAGGGTGGTAAGCTCGCTGGCGATGCTGGTGCAGGCGATATCCTTCTTCTTGATGTAACACCACTTTCACTTTCAATCGAGACAATGGGTGGTATTGCAACTCGTCTTATCGAGAGAAATACAACAATTCCTACAAAGAAGAGCCAGGTATTCTCTACAGCAGCTGATAACCAGACAGCAGTTGATATCAACGTAGTTCAGGGTGAGAGA
>JAEEGH010002844.1_pt1 | contig 46178 bp, 42 predicted proteins | sample 9134181 | NCBI WGS metagenome assembly JAEEGH01 (sample SAMN16246544, study PRJNA631951) | gut metagenome | biome: gut microbiome; feature: rumen; material: DP-attached | host: Bos | place: Iran: Karaj | collected 2018-10
TAATAATCCCCGCTATGAACAACATATACTGCAAATGTTCCGGTCGCAAACCAATTAATCCATCTATTATAAAACTTAGGTATCGACAAGAAAAGCATAAAGAAACTTATTGCTCCAATCAAAGTGAATGGATTATTATACCCCCACTCATCCCATGTGGTTTGTATATATCTCTGTAGGAGAATACTCCCTGCCCAGAGTAGAGATGTCGCTAAATATACACTTGCATTTCCTATACGATGCTTACGAATCCATTCCAAATCTACGTAACGTGATATATATCCTCCTATCATGTAGATATACACAAAATTTGCAATCGTATAACCATCCGAATTAAACATGGTATCCTGCCACAAGAATCCGAAATATACATTCAGGATAGTTAATAGCATTAATACCCATTTGTATGTTTTTTGCGGCATATGCTCTATCGCAGTATTAATAAGAGGAGAAAGTAGCATCAAGCCTACATAACATTTCACAAACCATAATTTACTATGCGAAATACAGAATATCGAATGATTTAGCAAGCCCATTCCAACATGTGCTCCATCAATATACAAATGCAACAAATAGCCAATTAGCGCATAGATGGCGCATATCAAATAGATATTTAGTGCTGAACGTAATTTGAGTTTTATCCCATAATACCCAGATATAAGCACAAAGCAGTTCACTCCAATATAGGTTAATCCCAGTAAGACTGATGCAACTCCTACTTCGACTGACATAACAGAAGTATCCCACACCTCAGGGAATGCGCACATGTGGATGCAATGTTGGAACACAATTAAGAACATGCATATCAGCCGCAGCAATTCTATGTTACTATCCCGCTTTGTCATTTACCATTAATCATCGTTCGCAGTTTCTCTTCTATCGTAGCAAACGTATCCAAAATATACTCTTCTGCTGTGGGTTTCAAACGTGGTTGTGCTAAAAACTCCTCTAACAACTTAGGATTAGCATATAGTTCTGATATTTGTTTTACGGCTTTCTTGCCATTTTCCTTTCTATCCCAAAATATAATAGCATCTTCGTTAATAACTGCTTTGTCCGCTATTTCTGCACCCCAATAAATAGGTATACATCCGGCTGTCATAGATTCAAATAATTTCTCTGTCGTATATCCATATGCCGACGTGTTCTCCGGGCAGATATTAAAAATATACTGTTTCATGTAATCTATCTTTACATCAGCATATTTTTCTTTGAGAGAATCATCATTATGCAGATGACTGCCTGCAGAATCTACTCGCTCTATATTCGATAGCGCATGGAACATCTCATCTCTCAATCCATCCGCGGCATTAGATGCCACCATACAGCAAAACTTTTTCTTACTTTTCGTCTCGGGGTAACGAATAGCTTCGCACTTCGTCCTAATATCATCAATCGTACTTTCTGGAGGAAACATATAATCCATCCATATCGGGAATCTAACATATCGATCATTTTCAAATAACTCCAACCCCATAGCCAGATCTATTTCACGTTCTCCTAAACAATGATCTGCATATTGAGCAAAGCAATTCCTTTTTAAATTCTCCCCTGATAAGAATATCTTAATCTCACTATCTTCGAATTGTATAATATTCCTTGGGCCAAAACAAGAGAAAATAGCTATTTTTTTTGCTGACTTAAGCACCCCCTTTGCCTTTATGAAACGATACCAATACATCTCATCATGCGTTTGTCCATCCCACACATTGTAGAATCGCACCTGATATTTTCGCTGACTACGTAGCTGTCTTGATATATTCAGCCAATCATTGCATTCTCTCGTTATTATTTTTATCGGATTTTTCATAACTATACACTTTACACCTTATTCTTTACACAATTAACTCACCATTAAACCATTTGATTAAATCAAACTGCTCCATATACCGCTTCAACGACCACCAGTGCGGAAACTCATAAGCATAACCCAATTGACCGGTCTTAGGATCTATGCAGCCTTTTAAATAAAATGCTGACTTTATCTCCGGATAGTCTCGTACTGTGAACACTACTTTATGCTTATAGGGCAACTTATCGAATGCCACCAAATCCGCATAGGTGCAATCGTCCTTCTCCGTCATGATGATGAACATATTATCTTTGTTCACACGTTTGCGTCGAATCCTCCATTTCTCTTGCGGTTCATCAGCGTATTTATAATGTCCGAAGAGAACACGTATATCACCTAAGTTACCATATCGAAAGCCAGGCTCACATTCCGCTGAATCCATCTCTATTTCTAAACTCAAGTAGTAATCAATATTATTTAAGAACTTGATAAAATCAGATGGCACCATACCGACATTCACCATCGGGGTATAAAACGGTTGATGGATGTCATGCATGTACAATGCGCCTACACAATTGTTGGATAACAGCGAAAAATCTCTATTCTTCAACTGCTTGCGCTTAATCGCATATCGCATTTTCCGCAAATGACTTATTATCTTATCTCTCAACATATACAAATTACAAACTACAAATTACCAATCTATTTTCGGCAAATACTCCCGATGGATTTGTCGGAAATCGTTAATATTATACGCTCCATCCGCTCGCATCGGTATGATACCCATCTCTTTCAGCACCTTATCGCTTGTCTTGGAATATATTCCCCACGGATATGCATGGAATGGCACAAATGCATGATACTTCTCTATCCCAGCTTTCGTTTGTTCCATATAAGCACGGAACTCGCTCTCGCTCATTTGCCCATTATCTGTATGCTCATATCCATGTGAACCAATACTTACCAATGGTGATGTGATTGACTGTAAATCAGTCGCTGTCATGTATCGCCCCTTTACAAACTCGGCTTTTGTCAATTCCGGATTAGCCTCATGCACAAACGTCCAAAGATGATTGCTGTATGACTTTCCGTCCAAGTACTTAGGATTGATTAGTAGCGCTATAGGGATTTTATATTCTATTAACCATGGCAATTGATCATATACTGACCTATACCCATCATCGGCTGACAGTACAGCATAGTTTCTTGTCCGAATCTTATCGTGGCAAAGATGGTTCATAGCTTCTTCCAATGAAATGAACGTGTATCTCTTCCGCAACTGCTCTATTGAATGACGAAAATCCTTCACCGACATCCAATCCTCTTTAGGGCCGACATTAGTCGAATATGTATCCGTCACACTATGCACCACAAACATTCGTATTGGACGCAACCGCAATTTAAGACACTTCTTTCTTGTCCTATATAACAAATCTTCAATATTCATTCTTCAATTTTCAATACTGTTTTACCAACGGCAGTAGCCAATAACACATCAAAGCCAATCTCTTCTTTTTTCCCACGAATTCACTTATTGTCTTTAGTTCTTCACTATATTGGCGGTAAAATGATCGTACGTCTGACATCTTATTATCTTTCATTGCTCGCAATATCTCACCCGCATAATATTCCACGGCTTCATGTAATAGTCCCTGCCATCTAACATCCGATTTTATAGTTTCGAATAATTTTGCTAGACGCACTGCTAACAATGTCATGTACCGCACTTGAACAAGAGTGGTTTTTGTCACCACTGTTGACTCCAGCGTATAGCGATAAATATATGGTTTTTCAGGTAAATGATGCAGACTCTTGGCATATGCGTACAACTCTATCGCAAAATCATCGTCTTCCCATTGTACATTCTCACAGAACGAAAGATGATTATTTACAATCAAATCTCGCTTGTATAACCCTGCACATACACTTGTGCACCTCCATCCCGATTTTCCTCCATACGTATCGCTGAAAATATAGTCTGTCGGAGCGCATGACCCCATCTCGAAAGAACGAGTATTCTTAGTAAATGTTTGCTTTTCTGATTCTGTTTCAAAATCAAAATCCAATATGTCTAAATCCTCACTTTCTGCTTGTTCTAACAACCCCTTCAAGCAATTCGGCTTGATATAATCATCACTATCCACAAACCATACGTACTTTCCCTTTGCTTCTCTCAGTCCTGTATTTCGCGCTCCTCCCTGACGTTTATTCTCCGTATGTATTAGCATCCGTAACGTAGGGTATTCTTTCTGCAATCTTTCGACAATCTCTCTACTCCCATCCGGACTACAATCATCCACGCATATCACCTCATACTCCTCCATCGGAATATCCTGATCATACAGCGAACGAATACAATCCTCAATGTATGGTTCAACGTTATAAAACGGCACTATGAATGATAGTCGTATCATATCCTTTCATTCTCTAATTCTCTAATTCTCTAACTCTTTAAAGCCATCTATTAATTAACCTCCGTATAAATGACGGTAATGCCTCCGTCCTATACGCCGCCATTAATCTCGGCGATATCGATGCAAGCTTACATAACTTCTTGTCTCTTTCAGAGGTAACGCATGCTTCCATTATCCGCAAATCATCGCTATTAAATATCTTGGTTATATCACGTATATACCCGCTCCCATATGCATGAATCAAATTCTCCTCAAATAAAGCAAATACTTGATGTCTACGAGACTCTGTCATCATATCTGCTTCACAAATGGCATTGTAACAGGCTTTCGCGATAATTCTTCGTTCTATAAAATGCTGCAATGTATACTTTGCGGTAGTTGCTCCTTCTCGACCTATCCTGTATATGTAAAAAGGTCTGTCTATATGTAGCGCATAGCAAATTCCTTCGCATAGGAACAATTGCATCATAAATAATTCGTCCTCGAACCGAACATGTGGCAACATCCGAAGATGATTGCGTTCAATGAATTCCCTCTTATAGAATCCCCCACACACACACCCCATTGGGGTGATTGAATAATGCTCATATTCAAACTCATAAAAACTCTTCAATGGCATTTTCACCGGATCCGTAATCGGAAATAAATAGACAGACTTCCCGTTTTCGTCACATGCACAATCCATGTAGAAAAAATCCACATCTGGGTTATCCTCAATAAACTTATTAACAGTCTCTATTGCATGCGATAAATAATAATCGTCACTATCCAAGAACAGCACATAATCTCCGGTAGCTTTATCCAGTCCGACATTTCGCGCTACTGATTGTCCTTGATTTTCCTGGCTATAAACCTCTACGTTCGGGTATTTCTTTCTATACTCCTCTAATATTGTAAGACTACCATCTGTACTACCATCATTTACACAGATAACCTGTCCTGTGAATGCATTGTCCACAAGCACAGAATCAAGGCATTGCCTCAGATATGCTTCCGTGTTATAAACCGGTATAATGATACTAATTTGCATCTCGTTTAACACTCAACTCTTATTTTTTATCCTTTCCCCTATTCTCCGTATATAATAGATTGGAGACTTCCTTGCGTGAGCAATGATCCATCTGCCATGCCCCACCTTTGTCCACCAATCCCACCATAATGCAAACTCCTGACTCTTATTCTCAAACCATCTCCATATCTTCACAAAGAACATCAATGGTTTTTTCTTTCCTTGCGCAGAATATGCCTCATCTATTATAGCTTTAATACGCGGTGTATGAACATCATCCTTGCCGTATTCCCTACTCCACCACGTATGCAGCAATATCGGCTTATGCTCTTGGTTATATACAATTGTCGTATATCCGTCTTTATGTTCATCCACGTCCAGATACATCAACTTAAAATTGAGTGCTAACCAAAAGAAAAAATTATAATATGGTTCGTATTCTCCTATTTTAAGCCCTTCACCATGCTGCAATTCCTTCGGTAACTTCTTGATTAAATCTGCTTTGTTTGCCTCATAGTCAAACATCTCTATCTCCTCGCGATTATATTTCTCCCGAATAGCTTTTAGATTGATAACATTAAAGAATGGGTTCAACACAATTGGATTTCCGATACGTATAGGAAGCACATCTCCATCCGGCATTCCGCAGCATACGATATCATTCTCCATCATATACTCCATCAACCGTTCAATCGCCCCATTCTCTGTTACAAAAGCATCTTCATCAATGTTGATTACCCAATCGCAATCTGCTTCCTCGACTATCTGATAAAGATATCCCTCTGCGGTAGTTCCATACATACGTTTCCGCTTATACGGCAAATCAATCAACCCCTGCGAATACCGATACAACTCTATATTCGCCGACCTTGTGTATATTTTGATTCTATTTTTATTCATCATTCTCAGAGCTTTCGTCACATATCTCTCAATAACTTGATATCTGACAATCTCGTTACTACATCCTCCAATTTGGGTGCCGTGTTTTTAGTATAACCCAAGTGCTCATATACTTTCTTATAAATTTCATTCAATGGCACAGAATCCTTTATCGGCACTATCGTCGTATCCGAAGAATGAACTACTTTCACTTTTACATTTTTATAATATCGTGGTATTGTAGTACCTCGCTCATAGCAGTAATCCCATTTCTCGGCACATTGGAACTGTATAGTCATCGTTGTTGTTCCGTTGGTCATCATGAGTTCAAAATCTGTACTCAAAATCTCTGCACCTGCTACAAGATCTTTCTTCTCGTATTTAGATAATTCCGATAATTCTTCTATACATATCTTCAGTTCATTCGAATATACCGGTGCTCCAAAATCATCATGGGATAAAGGATTTAGCAAACGACTACGGAAATAATCCATGTGCGGTAACAAATTGGATGGCAAAGAATATAACCGCACAAATTCTGGAAAGCGTTGCAGCCAATCATTCAATTTCGCTCGTTCAAGTGTTTTCGACAAAAGCATATTGATTGGCATTAACTTCTGCAATAGTCTTTCCGTTTCTTTGCGCAAGTAGTTAACCGCTGCCGGTATATCATGATGTTGCCATGCGTACTTTGCCTTCTCTATATATGACTTGCTTACACATAAGTGGGGATTAATGGATGTAGAATCATTCACATCATCCAGCACATTGTATAACTCATAGCACAACCATTTATCTCTTCTATCATCCTCTGTTATCAAACTCATGAATAAGTTGTATAACGACATATCATGCGTAAAGATAAGCAACTGATAATCGTTTGCACATTTCAAGATGCGCTCAGCAACTGGTATACGATTACCCATGTCCAGACTTATCAATAGATCATCAAAGCATATTATTGGTGCACTATCTACGGCTGTTCCTGCATACTTCATCTCAATAATAGCCAATCGAATTGCAAATGTTGCTATTGTCAACTTCGCTTCGTTAAAGAATGATTGAGGATGTTCTACTTTCATCTCATGACTTGCCGTCGGTAATTGGTCGTCCATCCACTTCATCTTTAATAAAATCCTCGGTGCTGTGAGTGAGTTATCTCTATGCGATCGTTTAGCTCCTGGATTGCGTACTAACTGGTTGAATTTGGCATCCTTCAATTCCAATTCTACTCTATAGGGGACATTAAAGTCATCTCGTAAAATCCTATTTGCGCGATTGTTTATATCATCTAAAAAATTATTTTTAAGAAGTTTGTTAAAAAATCTTAACAATTCATCAAATTTTGTATATGGGTCACTATCTATAATCAAAACTTTAGAGTTAACAGAACGACGCGGCAATGTTGCAAAATGATGCTTCATTGCACTCCACCATGCAGAGATATTCGAATCCACCCCTATGTTACCATCTAAATCTCTAACTTTCGCAGGTAAATCCATCGTTGAAAATATCTCCCTTTCAAATAGAGAAGTCAAATCGCATATCTGGCTATTACGGAAGTCGTATAACGATGCCAAACTTTTATAACTCACAAAATCGCTGGATTGCAATGAAAATCGCATGAATTTATGAGACGTAGCGGAGTCGGTGTCAATCCGTAAATTCGTATCATGGAATGGTAGATCAATGGTTGTTCCTTCCATGCGGAACACAATCTCAACACCTGATTTATCAGTTGCAGCTACATAGGCATTACGCAAGTTCTCATCATTATTAGGATCAAAGTACTTTCCGGCTCCTAAAATATCTTGAGTTTTTAAACAACTCTGATAAAACAAATGTAACGCCCAATAGATAGAACTCTTACCGCTTCCGTTCTCGCCGTATAATAATAAGTTCTTCCCATCTAACTCTATTGGGAATTCGCCCTTGAAATGCTTCAAGTTCGTTATCAATATTTGTTGTATCTTATAGCGTCCCATATGTCGCTGTTTTACTTTTTATCCGTTTTAACGATTCTATAACGCATCAAATTGGCATATAACTCACTCCTTGCTTCAGTTAATTTGTCAAAAGCCATTTCTATGCATTGTAATAGTGAAACTTCTGATAACATCTGTTTTGAACCTGTCGTAAATTCCAATATTGGAAGACTTTTATATATCTCAACCCAATGCTGCACAAATGTCAAATGATAAGAACTGACATGTTCATCTAATAATAACTCATCTGCTATTGCTGCGGATAGTTCGCTAAACAACCCTGCTTTCAATGATGGATACGAAATGGTAAACAAATTATACTCTTCATTCTGCATTAAGAATTGGTGGATAATCTCTAAAAAACCTACTGCTTTTTGCACATCCAAATCCTTATACGGTAGAATGATGGGTGAAAGAACGGACGAAATAGTTACTCTCTTTTGCTCTTGCATCTTTATCGTTATAATATTTCGCATTATTGCGCTATTTAAGAGCAACGCCAAATAGTTCGCATTACCAAGCTTGGGTGTGAACGAATATTTCAGACATTGCCCCCCTATCATCCTGTCTATAGTTGGGACATGTGCTACACTAAAAAACATACTTTGATAAAGTACGTATATGTACACATCATTCTCACCACTTAGGCAATACCCATTAGTATAACCATCCACCTTCCGGTGAAAAGTTACAACGTCTTTCAATCGAACAACATCTATCGTATTATCGTCCATTTCTCAAGATTTATTTGATTTTTCTTACTTATCCAACTCGAACCCCTTAAACCAAGGAGCATGCACAATCGACGTCTTGTCCGGATTATTCTCGCTGAAGATATTCACATTGCTATCCGGTGCAACATGCAAATCAAAAATCAACGCCGAGTTCTCAGGAGCATAATTCCTCACATTGCGCTCTGCTACATCAAAACTAATCTTGTATTCACCCGTGGAGAAAGTGTTGGCAGGAATCACAAAGTGCATTACATACTCTCCTTTCTCTAACGTTAATCGACCATCAATATCGTTATAATCCACACGAGCTAATGGATGTTGGAAGGAGCTTATCACATTGAATCCGCAAACAAGATTCGCTATATCCGCATTCACGCGAATTGCAAAGTCGATTTGCAGTTCTGAACTGGTCACAAAACCTTTGTTCGGCGTAACCTTGGCCCAAAGCAGATTCAATTTATCTTTTGGATTGGGATTCGGATCTACATACTCTGTCTGTGCTTTATCCTCCGATAAATACAAATGAATCGTATCTGCGATATCTCCCTTATATTTCACCATTCCATTCTCCAGCAATACTCCGTGATGACATAGTCTTTGTACGCTTGCCATATTATGACTTACGAAGAGGACGGTGCGGCCTTGGCCTTGGGATACATCTTTCATTTTGCCTATCGCTTTCTTTTGGAACTCCGCATCGCCTACGGCAAGCACTTCATCCACCACCAGTATCTCCGGCTCGAGGAACGCTGCCACAGCGAATCCCAGTCGCACTGTCATACCCGAACTGTACCGTTTCACCGGGGTGTCGATATACCGCTCGCAGCCGGAGAAATCGATGATCTCATCCAGTTTGCTCTGTATCTCTGCGCGGCTCATACCGAGGATGGCGCCGTTCATGAATATATTCTCCCGTCCCGTCATCTCACCATGGAAACCTGTGCCGACTTCAAGCAAGGAGCCTATACGTCCGTGAGCTCGGATAGTGCCAGTCGTAGGACCTGTCACACGTGACAGGAGTTTGAGCAAAGTCGATTTGCCCGCACCATTCTTCCCGATGATGCCGACTACATCGCCTTGCTCGACCTTGAAGTCTATATCCCTCAGTGCCCAGACGTATTCGGAGTTGCCCTTGCTGGCACGATCATTCGTCTCGCCGATCTTCAGATACGGATCTTCTTTCCCAAGAATATTCGTTATCCAGAACCGACGAATATCGTGGCTGAGCGTCTTTGTACTCACCAATCCCAGTCGATACTGCTTACTCACATGCTCAAACTCTATCGCTATATTATTCCCCATTTTTGGTTTATTTATTTTTCGTTTTTATTTTCACCTTGTATTGTACTTGCACCCTACTTGTATTGTACTTGTATTGTACTTGTATTGTGCTTGTATTGTGCTTGTATTGTGCTTGTATTGTAACCTCACACCCCGCACAATTACTCCGCAGCACCTTTCTCCTTCTCCTGCAACGCTTTATACACCTCCATACCCTTGTCCGTCAACAGATATTTCTGATCAGGACTGTTGGGATGATCCGGATATAAGAACCGGACATAACCTTGCTGCATCGACGGAGTCATGTACATATCCCATAAGTTCTTCCGTGCACGAAGATCCATATTACCACAAATCCCACGACGAGAGATCACCTCCGTCCCGATTGCCTCGATGACACGAATCATCCTTGGATCCACTGTTCGCAATTCACTTACTTCCATCCTCTATCGCATTCTTGGATTCTTCTTCAAACGGCAAGGTCGGTAGAGCGAAGCGATCGAAGTCGGACTCGAAAAGCCGATCTTGGATGATGCGGTACTTCTCGAACTCCGTCTCGGCATACTCCTGCGCTGCCTCATGGGTCACACTTCCGGCATCCGTCAGCAACGGACGCTCATCGCTATTCAGATACGCATCGATACGCTTAGCCCAGTCCTCCATCGTCATCGGAATATGGCGCTTGGCACGTGCCTCCGCAAAGTCCAACACAGCCGACACGATATTGCCCATATCCTCCAACTCGTTCTGCCTCAGGTAGTTCTTAGCGATGCTCACGTCCGTCTTGACAATCTTGCCACTCGGCGCATTCTCCCATGTCGTCAGTCCCATATGCTCCTTCTCCGCATCGGCACGCTCCATGATCAGTTCGGCTGCGGTATGTTGGTGCACCGCGTAGTGCATCTTGTTCTGTATCATCCGGAAGAACTGCCGCGTCATCGGTGCGTCCTTGTCGTAGTCCATACTAGTAGCATATATGTCCGTCAACTTCTGGTAGAAACGACGCTCGGAGAGACGAATCTCATGAATCTCCGCCAACAAGTGCTCGAAGTAATCCTCGCTCAAGAAGGCTCCATTCTCCATACGTTTTCTATCAAGGACGTATCCCTTAATGGCGAACTGACGCAACACGCCGGTTGCCCATCTGCGGAATTGGGTGGCACGAATGGAGTTAACACGGTAACCCACAGAGATGATGGCATCAAGGTTGTAATACTTTGTCTCGTATTCTTGCCCTGTTGACCCCATGTGTCGGAATTTCCGACATGTGGTCTGCTCGTCCAGTTCTCCCGTTTGATAAATGTTCTTCAAATGCTCCGTGATGGTAGAACGCCCCTTATCGAAGAGCGTGGCAATAGCATCTTGCGTAGCCCAGATGTTCTCATCCTGATAGAACACCTGAACACCCTGCGCTTTGTCTTCGGCCTGGAAGATCAAGAACTCCGCAGTAGAATTACGTATTTGAAGTTGTTTCGACATTTGCTATTGTTACACATGCGCTATGTGCGATGCACATATACGCAAAGCAATTCGGGTGGCAAAAGTACAAAAAAAATCCCATATATGCAAATATATATGGGAAATTCTGCAAAAAATGTTGATTTTGTAACGAAAATCGCTGATTATTCCGTATAACGACGGTTGATTTCGTTCCAATTGATGATCTGCCAGAGGGCTTGCAAATGCGCCGCACGACGGTTGCGATAATCGATGTAATACGCGTGCTCCCAGACATCCATCGTCAAGAGGGGTTTGAGGCCCTTCGTGACGGGGTTGCCGGCATTGGGTTCCTGGGTGATGACGAGTTTGCCATCCTTGTCCGCTGCGAGCCAAACCCAGCCTGAACCGAAGAGCGTGGTGCCTTTCTGCTCGAACTCCGCTTTAAAGGCATCGAACGAACCGAAATCGCGGACAATTGCCTGGATTATAGGCAATTGGTCATTGGTGATTGCTGATTGCTCAATGCTGTAAGGCTTGAACTGGAGGAAGTAAAGATTGTGGTTCAGGATCTGTCCGGCATTGTTAAAGATAGCGCCTTGTGACTTAGCAACAATCTCCTCCAACGGCATGGACTCGAACTCCGTGCCGGCAACGAGTTTATTGAGGTTATCGACATAGGTCTGCAGGTGCTTACCGTGGTGATATTCAATCGTTTCCTGACTGATCACCGGCTCCAGCGCATTCGGCGCATACGGGAGCGTAATGAGGGAAAATAGAAGAGGAAGCATAATGATTATGGGTTATTATGGGTTATGGGTTACGGGATTATGTTAAATGTACAATCTTCACATTATCCGGATCTTGCTGACGGAGATGCTCGGCTAAGAGGCGACGATGACAATGTTCGGGGGTCTCTTCGGAGCAAAGGAAACAGCAGTTATCGAAATCGGCAACCTTATATCGTTGATTGATACGACGCTTGGTCATCAGGTCGGCAAAGACACGTTCGTACTCCGGCCAATCGACTTTTCCTGCACGGTAGTCGCTCAGCAGTTCCTTCGTAGGAGCAAAGTCCGTGATATGCCGATAGCCGATGTTACCAATCTGCTGGAGGAAATATATCAAGTCACTGCCTTTGGCAAATCCTGCCAGTTGGCTGCTATTGCTAATCCGCACATCCACGAGCGTTTGCACATGGTGGGACTTGAGCAACTCAAAGAACTGCTCGGCGCTTTTCTTGGTAAATCCGATGGTATAAAGCGTGATCATACGTAATACTCCTCCGTCTCTTGTTGGTAGGCTATCTCCTTGTTCTTCTGCCGGTAAGCAAGCACCACTTGCTGCTCTTTCGTGCATTCGTTCTCACCGAACATATCGGGTGGTTGGATCTGCGGAATCTTCTTCTTGCGCACATATTCCTTCACCATCTCGTCTTGCAACGTCTGGTGTGGGATGGTCGTTACAGTGCCATTTTCGTCATGCACGATATGCTGCACGTCCACGCCATGCTCGAAGAAATAGCGCGACACCATCGCAAAGCGATGACACTCCAGCGGATTGGCTTCCGAACACATGAGCGAGATACGATAGCCCTTGTGCAGTCCGTCCATGAGGCGTTTTACTCCTTCCTGGAATGCCGGAGTGAGCACCGCTTTCTCAAAATCCACCTTGTTATCGGCATCCAGCGCATCCGTTCGTCGCGCGCCGAACTCATTACCAAAATGCAGATAATGAATATGTTCGCGTTGGAGCGCGGCTTGCAGAGGCTGCTGGTTGAACTGCGGCGTGTACTTACTGGCCGGAACGCTGCGCACATCCACAATCACGTTGATGTGTTGCGCTTGCAGCATCCCGAGCAAGTCCTCAAACGCCTGGTTCGAGTGCCCAACGGTATATAAAGTCGGTTGCGTCATGGTTGTCAAAATCGAGTGCAAAGGTACTGCTTTTTTACGATATATGCAAAAAAAATAAATTTTTATGCAAAAAAATTTGATCAATTCAAAAAAATGTAGTACTTTTGCGTCAGAATTTGGTACAAACTATATGAGAATATTCAAAAACTCCTATAATTTATACCACAAAAAAAGACAAGATGGTAGAAACTAAGCAGATATATGGAGGAGTAATTCCTACTATAGACATGCAATCTTTGGCAGAGTACAGGCGTATGCTTTATGCGCATACACGAGGTAAATTGGTACGTGTGCGTAGAGGTGTGTATGCAACTCCAGAAGCCTTGGCTACAACGATTCCGGACGTAGAAGCATTGATACCTCGAAGTGTAGTGTGCCTAAACAGCGCATTTTTCTATCATCAGTTGTCTACACAGATTCCTGCTGCCTTGAGCGTTGCCATTGAAGCCAATCGACCTATTAAGGCACCGCAGTTTCCTCCAATGGAGATATACTATTGGAAGAAAGAGTATTTGGAGATTGGCGTGACAGAAGCGGAGATAGAAGGACATACGGTGCGGATAACGGATTTGGAGCGAACGGTGTGCGATGCGATACGATATCGAAACAAAATCGGTATGGACACGTGCGGCGAAGTACTGACGACATATCTGCAGCTGCCTAATCGTGACATTGCACGGCTGAACATGATTGCACGCCAGATGCGGGTGTATAATATCCTGACTACCTATTTGCAGACAAGACTATGAGTAAGGAGAAGAAGACAAATATTCCGGTTTCCATCAAGACGCGGTTGCTGAATCTAAGTCGGGAGAGTCGATTGGATTATATGAAGTTGCTAGTGCGGTACATGCAAGAGCGATTGCTGTACCGGATTTCGATGAGTGCGTACCGGGAGCATCTGTTGCTGAAAGGAAGCGCGTTACTATATGCGTATCAGCCGTTTGATGCACGTCCGACAGTGGATATCGACTTGCTGGGGCATCAATGGAACAATTCACCGGAAGAGATCAAGGCTGCTTTTACCCAGATATGCGCGATTGAGTGCGAGGAGGACGGAGTAACGTTTGATGCGCAGACGATACGGATTGCACCTATTGCGATTGAGAAGCGTTATCCGGGAGTATGCGTGGTGGTGGATGCACATCTGGACACAATCGTGCAGCCGGTATCGATAGATATCGGTTTTGGCGATGTGGTAACACCCGGTCCGCATCAGTTGGATTATCCGGTGCTGCTGGATGAGATGCCTCGTCCGACACTGATGGCTTATTCGCTGGAGTCGTCGATTGCGGAGAAATTCCATGCGATGATTGAGCGCGATAGTCAGAACAGCCGGATGAAGGACTTCTTTGATGTGTATATGATTCTGATGTATTATGAGGTAGAGCCGGCAGTGATGGCTGAGGCTATTCAGAATACGTTCCGAAGGCGAGAGACACGATATACGCCCTATGCGGCATTGTTCTCGGAGAGTTTTGCTACAGAAGCAGGACGTGTACAGCAATGGAGAGCGTTCTTGAAGCGGATTCGTTGGCCGGAGGAGTTAGACTTTGGTGAAGTGGTGGCATGTATACGCGAGCATATTGGCCCATATTGGAACGAGAGAAATATAACTGAATGAAGCCATGGGTGTTGACATATAAGGATGCTAAGTCGCTGGTGATATGCGGGGATATACATGGGGAGTTTGTGCCGCTGGTGTATGAGATGTGTGTGCGATACGGGATGCGGGACACGCTAGTGATTGTAGCCGGAGATTGCGGATTCGGGTTTGATAAACCGGGTGCGTATGATCAGGTATTTCGGCGCATCGAGAAGCGCCTGGCGCAGAACAACTGTTGGATAGCGATGGTACGTGGAAATCATGACGACCCTACGTATTTTGCGGCGGATGCAGCAGGACATACGCCTATAGAGCACATGCGATGGAGGACGGTGCCGGATTATGCGGTGATTGAGGCATGCGGACGAACGGTGTTGTGTGTGGGAGGAGCTGTGAGTGTGGATCGGCAGATTCGGTTACAGGAGATGAGTCGGCATCCGGGGAAGGTGTATTACTGGTCGGATGAGGCTGTAAAGTATGATGCTGCAGTGCTGGAGGCGATAAAGGAAGCAGGACTGAAAGTCGATATTGTTGTGAGTCATACGGCTCCGTCATTCTGTGAGTTCAGGTCGAAGAGCGGATTGGCGAGTTGGGCACAGGATGATCCGGGACTGATTGACGAATGCGAGGCAGAACGGCAGACGATGGATACGATTTTGGCACACCTGAAGCGAGATGGACATCCGCTGGAGAGGTGGTATTACGGGCATTTTCATAACTCATGGCATAGTGAGATTGATGGTGTATGGTATAAGATGCTGGATATTATGGAATTGCTGGAAGTACCGGGAATTATTAACGAATAAGAATATGAGCAGAAGTTATTTGCATAATACAGAGATATTGAAACGCTTCAGTTTCATACACCATTTGGACAAGAATCCGCACAAGCGGGATGAAATGCCGAAGAATCACGTGTCGAAATATATTTCAACCCATGGTGGTTCGTATGCCGCATGGATGGAAGACGCGACTTCTTTTGGTGGACACAAGCGTCAAAAAGGTGGGCATCGTAGGGTTAGCGGCATCGTTCGTGCTCAAGTCAAAGAGGAAATTCGGCAACAGATCAACGAAGTAATGATCAATTAGTAAAGACACAAGAAGGGACGCAACATGTAGGTTACGTCCTTTCTCTTTGTATCTCCTGTTGCATTCTACTGATTAACAACTCACTTGTTCAAGCGTACTCCACTCGGCTGCTTGGATGATAGCACGTTGTGCGGCTCGACGCTGCTTGGAATCTTCAATAAATAGAAGATCATCGTCCAGTTCGATGTCATTCCCGATTTCTCCATGACCTAAATATTGATGGAAAGTGCAAACTGCAAATCCTACATAATCACGCTCTTCGATTATCTCTAACAACTTGTCAGCATTCCAGATTTTCATTGGGTAACCTGTTTCATAACACGTGGTTATCGTTTCCAACACGCGATCGAGGTTGTGGTAATATCCAAGTCCGATACTGATTTCCCACTTGTTGTCGTCCCGCTTATACGCATGCACATTACAACGCGACAAACCCAATTCTCCATAATGATCCACTGCAAATCTCCTAAAATCAGTTTCGCTATCCAAATCAAACTCGTTCAAATCATGCCATTTGTGCTTCTTATAATACTCCACATCGCTCAGTTCCGGATCATGCAGCACAGAATGGAATTGTTCATCTGCAGCTCTGAAATATCGGCAATATGTGCGAATCGTCATTGCATCAAAAATAGGATAATCTTCTTCGATAGAGCGACGTAAAGCCTCAATAGTCTTCGTCTCGTTCTTTAACTCCAACTTGAACTCAGGCACAATCTGGTTCAATGTTGATCGATGAATCTTTCCTTCACGCAACGCGTACGGTACGTACCTATTGATATAGGCGTTATAAGACCTCGGATCGGCACAAATGCTATCAATTATGGGCAATACCTTATCTGCAAATTCGCGATATGCTTGCTTGTAACCGAAGAAATCGTTGGCGCTTTCATCTGCTGTATCTTCCGGTTCGACACGCCATTTACAAACTGCAAAATGGGTGCGTTTCGCTCCAATATACATATAACGATACTCACGATACGTAGTGATGTGAATGTAGCCCCACTGTACACCATCATATTCTGACTGAAAGCGAATCCAAATACTCCGTCGTTCGTCCTCTCCCATAATAGCCAATCGGCTGATACTCTCGTAAATCTGTTGCATAGGTTTCGCTGCTTCCCCGCGCAACTCAAATGGATTCAAATAATCACGTCTCCGCGGCAAATAAAGTCCTCTCAATAGAGGCAATGTAAACTGTTTCATAAAGCCTAAATTTTAATTGTTAATAAATACGTATCTGCGTTGTTGTCGTGGCAGATAACACAGATGTTCTTGAAATTTGCTGCAAAAGTACTGCTTCAAACTGCCAAATATAGGCAGTTGTTCAAGAAAAATGCAAAAAAATTTGCGTATATGGTATTATTTTTGTAATTTTGTGCGAAAATTTATGAATTAATACCATGGCAGCAACACAGTACAACAAATATATCTGGTTGGTGGATACGATTCGATCTACAGGGAAGATTACAAAGGCTGAGATTGATCGACGTTGGCTGCATGCAAACATAAACGAGTACCACGAATCGCGCATTCCCGACAGGACTTTTTTTCGTTGTTTGAACGAGATTGAGATGCTTTTCGACATTGAGATCAAGTGTCTGCGTTCACCTTATGGCGGACAATATTACATTGCCGATTCGGATAGTAACAGTCAAACGAAGCAATGGCTACTTTCGCAGTTCGCTATGAGTCAGTCGCTTGACGCAAGTCGGGAGTTGCAAGACCAAATTCTATACGAGCCCATCCCTGCCGGAACGGAGTACCTGACGACGATTGTAGAGGCAATGCGAGAAAAGAAGATGCTGCAGGTGGCACATTTGCGATTCGATAGCACCGAAGCACCTCATGAGTTTCTGTTGGCACCACTATGTTTGAAGGTGTTCAGACAACGTTGGTATGTCTTGGGACTAGTGGAGGAGATTGACGATAGGCACGAGACTCCGAAGGATGAACCGCGTATTTATGCCTTAGACCGGGTGCAGTATGTAAAACGGACGGATCAGAAGTTCAAACAGCCTAAGAAGTTTCATCCAAAGGCTTATTTCTCGGGCTATTACGGTGTATTCTGCGGCAAAGACTATACTCCAGAGATCATTCAAGCACGTGTTATTCCGATTGCAGCGAAATATCTTCGTTCGTTGCCCCTTCATCACTCGCAGAAGGAAATTGAGCCTTGCGTTTTTGAATGGTTTGTGGCTCCGACATTGGACTTTATCCAACAACTCCGCACTTATGGCTCGGAATTGGAGATTCTACAACCTCAGTCCCTGCGCGAACAGTTTAAAAGGGAGTTGGAAAAGCAATTGGCATTATATAAATGATTGAACCTGTGGAAAATATGGAAAAGCACCTTTTCATTTGTCTAGCAAACTCGTTTAAGTACGGGGGACGATGCATAGCCGGAATAGAGATTCGGCTGAACGCAGATGGAAAGACTTTTCGCGTGGTAGATGATCAGGGTGAACCTAGGTGGGTACGACCGGTTCAGCGGGAGACAAACCACAAAGAGATTCCGACAGAAACGGCTCGAAATATTCGGATACTCGATGTCATTGAATTGAGTAATACAGAGGCATGCGGATCCGGTTGTCAAAACGAGAATTATTACTACAGCCGGATGCGGATCATCAAGAGTCTGCCGTTTTCCCAGAAAGTGCTGCAAGCTTTATTATCCAAACGAGACTTTGTTTTGCATTCGCAAGGACGATTCCTTACACATATGGAATACTGCGCGAATAAAGGTTCGCTGATGCTGATAGAACCGGAAGAGCCGGAGATTATTCGTGAGGAGAAAATCAAAGAAGGGATTAAAAAGATTCAATACAAGGCGCGGTTCCTATACAAGGGCAATGAATATCTGGTTTCCGTGACGGACCCGAGATATTTGGAGCGCATGGAAGGCTATTCGAATGTGCCGTTGATCGGCAAATTCCCAACCGGCACGTTTTATTTTGCGATTTCTTTGACCGAAGAACCGGTAGAAGTCGACAATCAACTTCAGCATTACAAATTGATTGCCGGAATCATCGACACGCGTTCGGTAGAGGCGGATGCGCAGCAAGATGCTCGAAATGAGTCATTGCCGTATTACTTGGCAGAGCAGTTTGCGATGCATACGAATAGGCCGCTGTTCATTACGGGTAAGGCCGGAACGGGAAAGACTACGTTCTTAAGAAAACTGCGGGAGCAGTCACCGAAGAATATGGCAGTTGTGGCGCCAACCGGTGTGGCAGCCATCAATGCAGGAGGTATGACGATTCATTCACTCTTTCAATTACCGGTGAGGACGCTCATTCCGACACCGCAATCGTACAAGCAACTATTTGCAGAACAGCGACTTACGCAACGCAAACGTAACCTACTCTATCATTTGGAGATGCTGGTGATAGACGAGATTAGTATGGTTCGTGCGGATGTGCTGGACGCGATTGACACGGTGCTGCGGCGCTACAAATACCGCAAAGATCTGCCGTTCGGAGGCGTGCAGTTGGTGATGATCGGGGACTTGTTCCAGTTGTCTCCGGTGGTGACCAAAGGTGAGGATGAGGACGCGATGAACAAGTACTACGAAGGGCCGTATTTCTTCCAAGCGAAAGTGATGAAGGAGCTGCAGCCGATCTACGTGGAGCTGGATCACGTGTTCCGGCAGCAGGATCAGACGTTCGTCAATCTGCTGAACGAAGTACGTGAAAATCAACTAACTACGCAAGGTCGAGCGTTGCTGAATGCACGGTATAATCCAAGGTTTAAGAATACCGATGAGGACTTTCATATTACCTTGACGACCCATAACCGGTTGGCAGACGAACTGAACGAACGGGAGTTGAATCGTTTACCGGACGAGCCGCATGTGTTCGAAGCAGACATCAAGAAAGATTTTCCGCCCAATATCTATCCAACGGAGGAAATTTTGACGCTCAAAATCGGTGCGCGAGTGATGTTTATGCGCAATGACTACCAGAAACCACGTCGATTCTACAACGGTAAGATTGGTGTGATCACGGACATCGATGACGGGAAGATTTTTGTGCGGTGCGATGACGGGGATATCGAGGTGAACCGCATGGTGTGGGAGAACATCCGTTATCGCGAGGACGAGAAAACGGGTAAGATTGACGAGGAGATACTGGGCACGTTCACGCAGTATCCGTTGCGACTCGCATGGGCCGTAACGATTCACAAGAGTCAGGGTCTGACGTTCGACAAAGTAATCATCGACGCGGCACGTGCTTTTGCTGCCGGACAAGTCTATGTGGCGTTGTCCCGTTGTCGGACATTGGAGGGCATCGTGCTGTCCACACCGCTGGATTACGTGGAACTGGATAACGATCCTTCTGTGTTGCGATATACGGACAGTCAACCTTCTGTAGAGACTATTAATCAGGCACTTCCGAAGGCACGGAAGGAATACGAAGTGCAACTGTTTAGTGCGCTTTTTGACTTCCATCGGACGCTCAGTCTAGTGGATCAGATGCGAAAAGTTGCTGCACAAGCAGTGTCGTTCAACGAGGAGACATTGCCGTGGTTAGACGACTTACAACCTGTTTTCTCCGAGTGGCAATCGATTGCTGAAAAATTCCGTCCGCAGTTGACGAAACTACTACTACATGGTGATAAAACGGTGTTGCGGGGACGTTTGCAAGCAGCTTGTCAGTATTTCTTGCCGCTCATGGAACCGGTTACGCAACAAGTGGCGAACCATCCGTGTCGCAGTAAGAACAAAGGCGATGTGTCGGATTTTGAACCGCTGTTGAATGACTTGTTCTTAGTGCTGCATGAGAAGATACACTTGATGCAATCGATCCTCAAAACCGACGATCCGTCGTCTGAGTCATTGCTTCAAGCGCGGAATAATTTCGTGGCTCCGATGGCTGATTTACAGCCCCTTATGGAGAAGCCGCAAAAGAAGACTAAAGCGCCCAAGAAAGAACCGAAGTCAAAGACTCCGAAACTCATCAAAGGTCCGGCAAAGAACGAATATAAAGGCAGCGCATTGGATGATATGGCCGTGGAGGCATTGATTCACGATATGCTGCAAGAAGGAAAGCCATCACCGTATCTACTGGACTTCATTAAGATGATTCGTGGAAAAAAGAACACTCCTACTTCGATGCCACAGCAGGCCGGTGAACGTTGGTCTATAGAAGATGACTTGCGTTTGCGAGAACTCTTTATCGAAGGCACCGCTATTGCTCAACTCGCGAAAGAATTCAATCGTACGTACGGTGCGATCCGTGCGAGATTAAAGAAATTAGGGCTGATTGAATAGTGATGAGAACATCCGTGTGTAGGCTGCAGCTTTCTTGTCAAAAGACAAGGGATAGGCACGAGAGGAGGATGGCATTCGCCAAAAACGGATTGTTCTGTCGGCAAAGGTGGTTTCGATATACTCGCCTACTTTCGGTGTGGCGGTGTTTAATATTTCCGCTAAGGTCTTTGCGGCTTTGCCTCCTGTGCAGCATATGTCGTAGCATTGCGGGATTTGTTGCAGAATGGCTACAATATCCGTCCGTTCGACAATCTCCAGATGCTCGTCTGCCGCGTTGCCTCGCAAGCGTCGAACGGCTTGCGCTGTATCGAAGATAGCAATGCCTTGCTGTCGGCAGAAAGAGACGATTCCTTCGCGATTGAACACTTTGCCATCTACAAAATGTTGTTTATTTCCGAAGAAGACTTGCCCCATAATTCGCCACATGTCGTTCTGCGGGTTTGGGTAGAAGAACTCCACACACCAACGCTCTCGGGGTGGTGGGAAACTGCCAAGCATCAGCAACCGTGCATTCTCCGGCAGAAACGGTTGCAGCGGATGATGTTCTATTTCGTGCATTACAGGCATGGCGATTAGACAAGTATATCCTTATATTCGTTTGTGCGCGTGAGAACGTTGCGCGCATAGGAGCACACCGGCACGACGGAGCGTTCGTTCCGCCGAGCAAAGTCAACCGCAGCCATCACCAGTTGGCGAGCGATACCCTGTCCTTCAAATCCCTCGAAGACACGCGTATGGTCGATAATCATCCGCTCCGGGCTTGTCCGTTGGTAGGTCAATTCACCGACATGCACATCGTCGAACCACGCCTCAAATCGTCCGTTTCGTTCCGTTTCTATGTGTTTGATCGATAGCATATTCTTCCAATTTGCGAGTGCAAAGGTACGAAAATCTATTGACATATGCAAATAACTATAGGTGAATTTCAAAATTTGCATATAGAAAATACTCATTTTCTACGGAGTTTGTGGTATGAACTCCGTAGTTTATTGTACATTTTTGCTATACCGTTCGCGATTCGCGAGATAATCGTTTGAACTGAGTGAGATAAGAACGGCGAACACTTCATGTATTTGCTATTTATGATTAAGGTGTGACTAATAGCGAAATTCCGGATGTTGGATGGTGATCGCTTGACCGGGTTGGGAGAAATAGAACATATTAAGAATGACGGGCTTACGGCCTCTGTTCTCACCACGATGAATCGTGCCGATCACCTCGACCAGTGGCTCTCCTTCATGGAATGTCTTCTCCGTTCCGTCTTGACAGACGATGGTTAACTCGCCTTGCTGCACGATGCCATAGTTCACGACGGTATGATGATGCCAACCTGTCTTGGCGCCGACTGGAAAGTCCAAACGAATAACGCGAAGTTCCGGCTTCCCTTGCGGAAAATCCGGCAGTGCGACGCCATCCCAGCTCTGCGAAGTACGAATCAATTCAGTAGATTTAATAGCCATAATCGAGTGCGTTTTAGATTGCGATAATCAGTTGTGATATTTGTTCCAAATAGCACTTGTCCACCTCATCGAATGTGCCGAAATCGGTACTGTCGATGTCAAGAACTGCGATGACTTGTTTGTCGCTGATGATTGGGACGACAATCTCGCTGTTGGAAGCCGATGAACAGGCGATATGTCCTGCAAACTCATGCACATTGGGCACGATAACCGTTTCTGCGCGTTGCCAGGCTGTGCCGCATACACCTTTTCCATAGGGAATGCGCGTACATGCGATAGGTCCTTGAAACGGACCTAAGACGAGTTGTTGCCCATCCACGCGATAGAAGCCCGTCCACCAGAAACCGAAAGCCTCATGGAGCAGAGCAACCACGTTGCCCATTTTCGCAATCATGTCCGTCTCTCCTGCCACCAGCGATTCGACTTGCGGCAGCAAAGTCTGGTATAGTGCTATTTTATTCATTTCCAGACAGTTAGATCTGTTTTAACATAGCTTGGCAGCCTTCGAGGATATCGTCATAGGCCTTCGCGAAGTCGCCGGTGTACCAAGGATCGGAGACATCGCTACTCTTCCCTGCCCATGCCATCATCAGCGAGACTTTGTGGTCAGAGTCATCGCCGATGATGTATTGGAGCCAGCGCAGATTGCTCTGATCCATACAGACGATATAGTCATAATAGGCATAGTCTGCACGGGTCATCTGCCTCGCCGCACGGTGGGAGAACGGCACATTCTTGGCCGCGAGCATTCGCTTAGCCGGAGGATAGATGTCGTTACCTATCTCCTCCGTGGACACGGCCGCAGACGCGATCTCGAACTCATCTGCACGACCCGCCCGGGCCACCAAGTGCTTCATGATAAACTCAGCCATCGGTGACCGGCAGATATTGCCGTGGCATATGAAAAGGATCTTCGTCAAATACTTAGTAATTATCTGCAAGCAACTGGAAGTATGCTTGGGCGTGATGGCAGACAGGGCACTCTTCGGGAGCAGCCTTGCCGACAACGATATGGCCGCAGTTGGAGCACTGCCAGATGCAGTCGCCGTCACGCGAGAAAACAACCTTATCTTCGATATTCTTGAGCAGTTTGCGATAGCGCTCCTCGTGGTGTTTCTCGATTGCACCAACCTGCTCGAACTTCTCCGCGATCTCGTCAAAACCTTCTGCGCGCGCTTCGGCTGCCATGCGTGCGTACATGTCCGTCCACTCGGCATTCTCACCGGCTGCAGCGTCTGCAAGGTTAGCCGTAGTGTCGCTGATCTTACCTCCGTTCAGGTATTTGTACCAGAGTTCTGCATGCTCTTTCTCGTTAGCAGCCGTCTCCTCGAAGATCTTGCTGATCTGCACGTAGCCATCCTTTTTTGCCTTCGATGCAAAGAAGGTGTATTTGTTACGCGCTTGTGATTCACCGGCAAAAGCCTCCATGAGGTTCTTCTCGGTCTTTGTTCCTTTTAAATCTTTCTTAGCCGCAGGGGCACGATTAACTTCGTTGTTCATAATTGTGAGTTTTAGAGGGTTAATAATTATTTATAATTGTGCTACTAAAGCATCGCTGATGTTGTTGCCGATTCATTTGCCTATGGAAGCGCACATGGAAGAGGACTGCGGGGATAGCCAAAGCGATGACAAACGCAATCCACATACCTTTCGCTCCGAGTCCTAACGGGAAGGTGAGCGCGAGTCCCAAAGGCAGCGCCACACCGATATAGGCGAACAAGGCTATTCGCATCGGTACCCGTACATCCTGGATGCCGCGCAGCATCGCCGCACCGATACATTGGAGTCCGTCCGCATATTGAAGTGTTCCGGCAATGATGAGCAAGGTCGAAGCGATAGGGATGACTTCAGGATCGTTGGTGAAGATATACGGTATCACGTTACGTCCGAAGATCATGATAGCCGCGCCAATGGTGTTCATCAACAGGCACAGATGCACGGACGCATGACTCGCCATACGCACGGCTTGCAGGTCGCCTTTGCCGAGTTGGTGTGAGACGCGGATGGTAGTAGCCGAACCGATACCCAGCGCCAACATGAAGGTTAGATCCGCCATCTGATTCGCTATATGGTGGGCCGCCAAGGACTCTTTGCTAATCCAACCGATGATCACGAATGAAGCCGTAAAGAGGAATGCTTCTGCGAAGGACTGCAAGCCGATCGGCATACCGATATTGATCAAGTGTTCCACTTCGCGGCGCGTAATCAGATACCGACGTATGGACGTGAGATAACGACGCCAATCGGCCTTGCAGAGTATAGCGACGAAGAAACATATCGGCATCAGACAACGTGCGATGAGACTCGCCCACCCTGCTCCTTCGGCGCCCATAGGGTCAAAGCCCCAATGACCGAAGATAAATACCCAGTTAAGGAAGATATTGAGCAGATTGCAACCAATCGTGATGAGCATGGCAACAGTAGTGTTACCAAGACCTTCGAGGAACTGCTTGCTGAAACAGAACAGTAAGTGAGGTATTATGGAGAGCACGATGAGGATGTAATACGGGCGTGCACAAGTGACGACTTCGGGTTCTTGTCCAAACGCATCCAGAAAACCGATACACGGAGCGAGTAGTGCCAACGACAGCACACACATCAGCGCCGTGAACACCAAGCCGTTCGCGAGATAGGACGTGATCTGTTCGTGCTTATGCGCGATCTCGTCATCCGTGGTACCTTCTTTGAGTAGTTTTTCCAGTCGTCCATGGACATGTCCGACGAGCGGCGTGACGCCCATGAGTGCCCCCATGGAGAACACCATGACCGTGAAAAACAGCGCATTCGAGAAACTGACGGCTGCCAAGTCTGCCGTGCTGTAATGACCCACCATGATCGAGTCCGCGAGTCCGACTAATGCCGCGCCGAACTGGGTCAGCATAACGGGAAACGCCAACTTCAAGTTGCGCTTATAGTAGGGGTAATATGCACGAAAAGAATAACTCACGTCGTTTGGATATACTCCACTTTATTGCCTACGCAGGACAGGTATTGCTGAAAAGCGGCTTGGCTGATTACCACTGTGCCGCGACAGTCATTCGGATGGAAGGATAGCGACTCTGCGTCCTTTAGACGGCTGTCGAGGAAGAGGATCACATGATGCTCGGTGTCGTTGATGAGTCCGAAAGGACTGACGCTGCCGGGTTCGAGACCCAGATACCGCATCATCCGTTCGGGAGACGCAAAAGACAGTTTGCCCGGGGCTCTGAGACCTTGCGAGACAAGGACATCCTTGAGCCAATGCTCGATGTCGTGAATTGCCAGATCGTAGTCGCACGGGAAGCAAATGAGGTAATGTTGATCGCCCTTGTGATTGCGCATGAAGATGTTCTTGCAATGAATGCTTCCGTCATCGTGCCACCACCGCTTCGCCTCCTCAATCGTCTTCCCTTCGGGGTGATTGTAGGTCGTGAACGGGATGTTGTGTTCATCCAGATACCGCAGCACCTTTTCCTGCCGATCCGATATAATCTCATTATCAAACCATTCGCGGCATAGTCTCCGCAGTTCCTGTTCATTGTGAATCATCGCACGCAGTTGCGCCAAACCCTGCACGTTCCGCTCGCTATTGAGCCAGAGTTTCAGGTATCCTCCTTCGGCATATTTCTCGTGGAGGTGGTTCAAGCTGCGTTGATACAAAGTATCAAAATCTCCGTCCGGAAACAGCTTCTGACTATATGCCATCGTGCGATGAATGACAGTGAGCGGATCAATCTGTCGATCGGCTTCGGCAACGATAGCACCATAGATGGTACGCGGAGGGTTCTTTCCACTCGCACGATGATCTTCCACGGCATCACGCATCGTCAGCAATTGTTCTTCTGAAAACCATTTTCGCAGGTGCTCATCCGCCATCAGGATCTGACCCGAATGGATATGATGCTTCTCCCGATCGAACTTCATCCCCAAATCATGGTACGCGGCAATGACGTATGCCATCGTCTCATCGGCATGGTTGGCACGTGCCAGTTTGAGGCTCTCCCGAATGACTGTCTCCGCATGATCCCGCTTGTGACCACCATCGAAAGCATCGTATTGCGGCAGTATTTCTTGCTGCACATATAGGTCTAAAAGCAACTCTTCAGGCTTGTCGATGATCCGCGTCACGTCCGCCTCTATGAGTTGTGTGCGCGGCACGAAACCCCACGAGCATGCAACAAATGGCACATTCGCATTTTGAGCCGTGTCGCGATCAACCAGGCTGTCGCCGATGTATAGCGGTGATTGGTGAATGGTGATTGGTAAATGGTTATTGGTGAATGTAAGGATATCGTAGACGATTTGGGGATTCGGTTTGCGCTCGACACCTTCGCGTTCACCCAAGATCACGTCAAAGATACCCGGGAAAAAGTGGGTAACAATCTTCTCCGTTGCAGCCTGGTATTTATTGCTGGCTACAGCCAATTGATGTCCTTGGGCCTTGAGGGAGTTCAATAACTCCGGTATGCCTTCGTACGGACGCGTATAATCGCAGTTGTGGTCATTATAATAAGGTACAAAATGCGCGCGTACGCGTAAGATATTCGCTTCCGTGCGCTCCGCTTCCGGCAAGGCACGACGAATGAGATTATTGATCCCGTTGCCAACCATGCGCGGGTAGTCCGCAATCGGATGCGTAGGATAGCCGGTCTGCTCCAGCGCATAGTTGCACGCGTAGCCCAAGTCATCAATCGTGTTGAGCAGCGTTCCGTCCAAGTCAAAAATGAGTATCATTATCCTGTGTAATTACTGCGATCCAATGAGCGGTATGAGATAGCTTCGAGCATGTGCTTCTTTTGGATGTTCTCTGCGCCTTCCAGATCGGCAATCGTACGAGCTACCTTGAGGATGCGATCATAGGCACGTGCAGAGAAGCCTAACTTGGCCATCGTGAACTCCAGCAGTTTGTCACATTCATCGTCTAAGGCGCAGTATTGCCGCACCATTTTGCTATTCATCATCGCGTTACAATGCACGAGTTTGCTGTGTTTGAAGCGCTCTGTCTGGATGGCTCTTGCACGCAACACCCGTTCGCGGATGGCCGCCGAACTCTCTCCCGGTTGGGTGTCTCTGAGTTGCTCGTATTGCACGGCTTCTATCTCACATTGAATGTCGATACGATCCAACAGCGGCCCGCTGATCTTGCTCATGTAACGATGCACCTGAGCGGGTGTACAGGTGCAAGGATGGGCAGGGTTGTTCTCCCCGTAATGGCCGCACGGACAAGGGTTCATCGCAGCCACGAGCATGAACGAAGCCGGGTAGTCGACTGTCTCCTTGGTGCGGGCGACAGTGATATGCCGGTCCTCCAGCGGTTGACGCATTACCTCGAGCGCAGACCTTTTGTATTCGGGGAGCTCGTCGAGAAAGAGCACACCGTTATGGGCGAGGGAAATCTCTCCCGGATGGGGGTTCGTACCACCTCCGACGAGGGCCACATCGGTGATGGTATGATGCGGCGAACGGAACGGACGCTCTACAATCAAAGCGCTACTGGCTCCTTTGCGTTTGTTCGTCAGACCTGCGATCGAATGAATCTTCGTTGTTTCCAATGCCTCTTCGAGTGTCAAGGGAGGCAGGATGGTCGGGATGCGCTTGGCAATCATCGATTTACCGGCTCCCGGGGGACCTATCATGATCATGTTATGTCCACCGGCCGCAGCAATCTCCACCGCGCGACGTACTTTGAATTGTCCGCGTACGTCGGAGAAATCTACATCTGTCGGGAAGGCTAACTCGTCAAACAGCGCTTGTGTATTCACGTGCGCAGGTTGGAACGTATCTTCGGGATTCAGTTCGTCTTTGGGTTCGCCATTCAGGAAATGGATCACCTCCATGAGGTTCTTCAGACCATATACTTCCAAGCCATCCACCACCGCTGCTTCTTCGGCATTTACCTCGGGCAAAATGAGACCTTTGAATCCTTCTTTTCGCGCACATAAAGCAATCGGCAGCGCACCGCGGATGGGTTGTAACGATCCATCCAGCGACAACTCACCCACTATCATATAGCGCCCCAAGTCCTTGGATTTGATCTTCTCTCCTCCGGCTAACATGCCAATCGCCAGCGGCAGGTCATAGAGCGAACCTTCTTTCTTGATGTCCGCAGGAGCCATGTTGATAGTGTAGGCACGGTGTAACTGCTCCAAGCCGTTCACCGTCAAAGCAGCCGTGATTCGTTCGTGCGACTCTTTGACAGCTACATCGGGAAGTCCGACCAAGGTAAAATCAAAGCCGGGAACGGCGTGTACCTCAATCGTTACAGGTACTGCATCAATTCCAACAGGTGCGGCACTATAGATTTTGATTAACATAAATGTGCGATAATTATGTGATACTAAACCGGTGCAAAGATACGACATTTTTGGGACATATGCAAATCTTTGGACAAAAAAAAAGAGAACGAATGATGGGAAAATGGTGAAAATATGCTAAAAAACATAAATTTATTTGCATATATGTGAGAAATGTTGTATATTTGCACAAAATTTCAGTATTAGTACTGCGCATGAGGTTAAAAGAAGAGCAATACGCGCCGATGTGGGAGTTGAGTCCTATCTGGGCGACGTTGACAGAAGAGGAGCGTGTCCGCGTAGCGGAACAAGTAGAGATAGTACGCTACGAGAAGAATGAGATCATCCATAATGACGGCGATGAGTCGCAGTATGTATGGATGCTGCTGAAGGGTAAGGTTCGTATCTACAAGGAGGGTATCGGTCAACGTCAGCAGATCATCCGTTTGCTCAAGCCTTATGATATTTTCGGCTATCGTGCGTGTACGGTGAATGAGCCATATAACTCGAGCGCAAGTGCGTTTGAAGCCTGCATAGTGTATCGTCTGAACCGGGAGTTTTTCAATGAGTTGATCCGTGAGAACGGTAAGTTCTGCTATGAAGTGATGCTGATGATGGCGAAGGATTTGGCGTTCTCGGAGATACAGACGGTGAACCTGACGCAGAAGCATATCCGTGGTCGTTTGGCAGAGAGTCTGCTGCTGTTGCTTAAGAACTACGGTTATGAAGAGGATGGCCAGACCTTAGCGATGTTATTGCCGCGTGAAGATTTGGCGAACATGAGCAACATGACGACGAGCAATGCCATCCGCACGCTGAGTCAGTTCGCGCAAGAAGGGATCGTAGGGATAGACGGAAGGCACGTCAAGATACTAAACGAGAAAGCCCTTGAAAGGATTTCCCGTTTAGGTTAAATTGTTTTTCTTTGAAAAACGTTTATAAAGTTTATAGAGTTTATAAAGTTTAGATGGTTAATCCATCATATTTCCCATGTTCGATGAGAGGCGGACCATCTTGTCGTAATCTTCCGGACTCAGGTCATAGAAATAATAGTTACGCGGGTCGATAGGTCGGCCTTGGTAATGGACCTCATAATGGAGGTGTGGACCGGTTGATTTACCGGTATTACCGACCTTAGCGATGACATCGCCGCGTTTTACTTTCTGCCCTACCCTGACGAGCCGCTTGGAACAATGCGCATAGCGGGTTGCATAACCGAAGCCATGATCCACTTCCACCGTTTCTCCGTATCCTTGTCTCCAACCTGAATAAACAATAGTACCGTTTCCGGTAGCGTATATATCCGTTCCTATCGGCGCGGTGAAGTCCATGCCTTCGTGGAAGCGACGGATATGATAGACGGGGTCTATACGCCATCCGTATCCGGACGCCATGCGCTTGAGGTCCTTGTTGAGGACCGGCTGTATGGCAGGGATATTCTCCATGCGCACCTCTTGGTTGCGCGCCAGCTCGAGTATCTCATCATAGGAGCGCGCCTGGACATAGAGTTCTTTCTCGAGGATATCGACCTTACGATGCAGATCCGCCGCGAGTTGGGTGTTGGTCATGCGTGCGAGCGAGTCGTAGTAAGAGATCTGCTGCGTAGCCCCCATGCGCGCCGCCAGCGGAATAGGTTCGGCCCCTAACATCGCGCGATAGAGGTTATCATCACGCTGCGAGAGATCGGCCATGATGATCTGCATCTGGTCCACCTGCGCCTCCAGCACTTCCATTTCGGCCGTGAGGTTACGGTTATACTGCATGAGCGAGGCCTCGCGCGGGGAGGGGAAGAAATACAAGAAGGTATAGAAGAAGATAACTCCCAAACAGATACCTCCGATGATATATCCACCTGAGCGACGCAGCCAATAACGCAGGCCGTGCTCTATACGCTCCAGTTGGAGCGTTTCCGGGTTAATTCGATACTTTTTACTCATTTCTTATACCAGAAAAAATATTGATTTTGTTGTTTTTTCTCTTCGGGTGTACGCGCGACATATATGGGTTCGCGCGTATAGGGGTTGATGCCGGTGTAGAACATCGTTGTCGAGAGCGTCATGGGCGTCGGCGTGAAGTCCTGTACCTGCTCCGGGCGATAATGCATTTTTTTCGTCTCCTCCGCCAAATGCGCCATGTCGCGCTTGGTGCAGCCCGGATGGGACGAGATGAAATAGGGGATGAGCTGTTGGTGGAGCCCCGCCTCTTCATTGATACGCAAGAAGAGTTTGCGGAACTCGAGGTAGTTCGACCAGTTGGGTTTGCGCATGATATGCAGCACGGGGTCAGAGCTATGCTCGGGCGCGACCTTGAGTCGTCCGGACACATGGCGCGTGATGAGTTGGCGCGCATAGTCTTCGCTCATGAGGTCATAGCGGATACCCGAACCGACGAAGGCATGCTTGACGTACGGCAGTTTGTCCACGGTGCGGTAGATATCGATGAGCGGCGCAAAATCCCGATTGAGGTTCTTGCATATAGCGGGTTGGAGACATGACGGCCGCGCACATTTCTCGCAGAGGGACATGTCTTTTCCATGCATCTGATACATATTTGCCGAGGGTCCGCCGAGATCGGATATGATACCGTGCCAGTCGGGTAACTTGCTCAGTTTTTCTATCTGCCGCAGTATGGACGCTTTGGATCGCGAGACAATCTGCTTGCCCTGGTGGGCTGAGATCGTGCAGAACGAGCACCCGCCGAAACAGCCGCGGTGCATGCAGACGGACCATTTGATCATGTCGTAGGCGGGGATCCGCTTGTCCTTGTATTTGGGGTGCGGCGTATAGGTGTACGGCAGGTCATAGATGGCATCGAGTTGCTCGGTCGTGATCGGCGGATAGGAGGGGTTGACGACTACCCATTGTTTGCCGACCGGTTGGACGAGCGTGGTCTGATGGATCTTATTGGACTCTATCTCCATGAGGCGGAAATTCTCTGCATGCTTGCGTTTGTCGCGCAGGGCTTCTTCGTGGGAAGCGAGGATGATTGCGTCAGCCGGTATCTCACTTTTATCGGAAGTGAGATAGGCCGTTTGAGGAATATTTTTGATTTTTGATTTTTGATTTTTGATTTGATTGGCGATCTCGGTCATGGCTTGTTCGCCCATGCCATAGACGAGGATGTCTGCGCCGGAGTCCACGAGGATGGACGGCATGAGTTTGTCCTGCCAATAATCGTAATGGGTGAGCCGTCGCATGGACGCCTCGATACCGCCAATGACGACGGGTACATCGGGGTATAGTTGCTTGAGGATACGGCAGTAGGTGATGGTGCAATAGTCGGGTCGCATGCCGGCACGTCCGTCTGGGGTGTAGGCATCGTCTGACCGGCGTCGCTTGGCGGCGGTGTAATGATTGACCATCGAGTCCATACTGCCGGCTGAGACCGCGAAATAGAGACGCGGGCGACCGAACTTCTTAAAGTCCCGGAAGTCGCCGTGCCAGTCGGGTTGAGGCACGATAGCTACCCGATAGCCTGCAGCCTCGAGGACACGTCCCAAGACGGCTGCGCCAAACGAAGGATGGTCGATATACGCGTCGCCAGTGAAGAAGACGATGTCCACTTCATCCCAGCCGCGCAGATCCGTTTCCTTCCGCGTCGTTGGTAAATATTTGAGTAAATCAGTCAATCTGAAGGTCGAGTGTTTCTTTTAGTTGCACGAGAGCAGGGTTTTGCTCAGCCATGAGCGCATATTTCTCTTCGGCAGTAAAAGCCATTTGTTCTTGACTATACTCCTCCTGGACGACGTTGATCTGCAGATCGGAGTTATGCAAGGCGGTGCGCAGTTGGCGCAGGAGTGCCGGCATGGCTTTTTGCAGTTCTTTCATCTGCCAGGGGTTCGGCATTTGAATCTGAGCTATATGCTCTTCGATCAGTTGCGGCATGTAAGTCTCCATCAACTGTTTGAGACGCAATTGTTCTGTATGGGTAGCAGCCAGACCAACCCACGCGTCTCTGAGTTGGTCAGCCGTAAAAGGGCGGGAGGACTCCTCCTGAGGAGGAGTATTTGTGATTTGTGATTGGTGATTGGTGATTGGTGATTGGTGATTGGTGATTTCTTCTTTCTTTTTGCCGAGGCCCAAGCTGATACTAGGGATTTTGGGTGTAATCGGCTGCGCCGGTGTAGTCGCCTGCGGCGGTGTAGTAGGCTGCGCCTGTTTAGGAGGTGTAGTAGGCTGCACCGGTTTAGTAGGCTCCAATGGAGCCTGTGTAGGAACATTCTGCGGGATGCCGAGTTGAGTTAGTTTGACGAGAGCCAACTCCACCGTGAGGCGTTTGTTACGCGCCGTGCGGTAGTTGATATCGCAGGTATTGAGGATATCGAGTGCCTGGAAGATCCAGATCGGAGCGCAGTGCTGGGCTTGCTCGGCATAACGTTTACGGATCGCATCGGAAGTCTCGAGCAGCGGCAGGGTCTGCGGATCTTTGGAGACGAGTACATCGCGCAGGTGCTGCGCCAGTCCTGTGATGAAATGTCCGGCATCGAAGCCATGATTGAGGACGTCGTTGAAGAGCAGTAATGCTGCCGTTACATCATGTTGCAAGGCGTTCTCCACCAATGAGAAGTAATAATCCGAATTGAGGACGTTGAGCACGGCAATCGTCTGCTCGTAGGTAATCGTGTTACCACAGAAAGCGACGAGTTGGTCGAAGATCGACAGGGCGTCACGCAGTCCACCATCGGCTTTCTGCGCCACCACGTTGAGTGCCTCTTCGCTGACGATGATGCCTTCCTTGGCTGCAATCGACTGCAGGTGCGCCACGGTGTCCTGCACCGTAATGCGGTTGAAGTCATAGACCTGGCAACGGCTGAGGATGGTAGGTATGACCTTATGCTTCTCGGTGGTAGCGAGGATGAAGATGGCATATGCGGGCGGTTCCTCGAGTGTCTTGAGCAGGGCATTGAAAGCCTGGGTAGAGAGCATATGTACCTCATCGATGATATAGACAGAGTACTTACCGATCTGCGGCGGGATGCGCACCTGATCGAGGATGGACTTGATGTCCTCCACGGAGTTGTTAGACGCCGCATCGAGTTCGTGGATGTTAAACGATCGCTGCTCGTTGAAGGCTTTACACGACTCGCACTCGTTGCATGCGTCAAAACCGTTCTGCGGGTTAAGGCAGTTAATGGTCTTGGCGAAGATACGTGCGCAGGTCGTCTTACCTACTCCACGCGGGCCACAGAATAAGTAGGCATGCGCCAAACGGTTCTGCCGGATGGCGTTCTGCAGCGTCTGCGTGAGCGCTTGTTGGCCGACCACTGACTCAAAGGTCTGCGGACGGTACTTACGCGCCGATACAATGTAATTTTCCATATGCTATTGAATAAATATATTTCTCTTTTTCAACGGTCTCTATGTTCGATGTTCGATTGTCGAGTATCGATTGGAGTTGTTCAAAAGACCTGATCCCTACTCCTTGGGCTTTAACAATGGCTTCTTTTTGCGTCCAGAGGCGGGTGAAAGCGCGGGCGCTTTCGATTGGTAATTGGTGATTGGTAATTTGTAATTGTTCTTTTTCGTTCATCGTACGTTCTATCAGATCTTCATCGGCATGGCGAATGGTTTCGATATCGATGCCTATCGGTTGGTCATCAATGGCTACGGCGATGCCATCTTTGCAATGCGAGATCGAGAAGTAAGGAGTGAAGGAGTGAAGGAGTGAAGGAGTGAAGGAGGGTTTCCCATGCTCATTATAAATCCATTCATCCATTAATCCTTTCATTCGTTCATCCAATAAATCATAGAGCATCAACCAACTTTTCAAACAGCAGAACTGCCCGAAGGTATGTTTGTTCTTCAGTGCCTGTTCACGCCGCTGCGCGGAGACTAACGGAAGCATGCGTTGTACCTCGGCTTCCGTACACTGATCCATATGATCAAAGATCATGACGCGCATATACTTTCCAATACACCACCGGCAGAACTGTCACTGTCAGCGGTAGGGTGAAGAGTGTTCCGAAACAGATGACGACACCCATCGGCATCCACAGGCTGGTAGCGGCAATGATCATTGGCAACACACCGAGGGCGGTGGTAGCCGAAGTGAGGAATACCGGTCGCATACGTCTCAGACCGGCTTGGTAGGCTGCCTCACGGTAGGTGAGGTGCTTGTATTTGCGTGCCGCCTCCGCATATTCGTACATCATGATGGCGTTGCGCACGATGATACCGATCAGACTGACGACTCCGAGCACCGCCGTGATGGAGATATCGAGTCCAAAGATCCACAGACCGAGCATGGAGCCGAAGAGGCAGAGGATAGCACTACTCAGCGTGAGGAAGGCGAGACCTATCTTACCGAAGTGGTAGAGCAGCAGCACCAGCATGACAGCCAAGGCTGCCACGATGGACCATAGGATCTGCGGCACGATGAGGTTGTTGATCTCCGTTAAGCCGCCGTAGGTTATCTCGACTCCTTCCGGCAGGTCGGTGAGGTTGTTGTCAATCCACTTTTTCACTTTGCGCTCCGCATCGACCTGACTGACCGAACCTTTGATATCGGCTCCTACCGTCATGGTACGCACGGCGTTGCGGCGCTCCAGATTCGTATGATGCCAGTCGGGTTCGATAGACGCCACTTGTCGCAGCGGCACCCACACGCCCGGGATGGCTGTCGGCACTTGGATAGCCCCGAGTTCGTCGGCTTGGAGCGCATTGGCACCTGCCGTATAAACGACTACCGGCACGGCGTACGAACCTTCGTAGAGGGTCGTGAGGGTTGCTCCCTGCGTAGCCTCGCGCAAGTAGAGCGAGAGCATGGTCTGCGTGATGCCGAGTCGTGTTGCCTCATCGGCTTTGAGCACCAGACGCGTAGAGGGAGCCATGTTATTGTAGTCGCAGTGAACGCCTTGCAGTTCCGGCTTGGTTACCATATAGCGGAAGATCGAATCGGCTATCGGCGCCATCACGTTCCAGTCCTCCCCTTTGACACGCACCTCGAGCGGGTTCTTACAGGACTGATAGTCCAGTTGTTTGAACCGCGCATAGGCGTTGGGGAAATAGTTCTCATAGCGCGTACTATAGTCCTTGAGCACCTGGGAGGTAGCATTCGAGGACTTGGTGTTAACCACTAACTGCGCATAGTTCGTAGCGGGTGTCTGCGGGGTATAGGTAGCATGGAAACGCGGACTGGACTGCCCGATAAATGCCGTTACGCTCACTACCCGTTCGTCGGCGCGTAACATACGCGCGAGGCTGTCTGCCACCGAGGCGCTCTCTTCGAGGGAGGCTCCGTCGCGCAGGTGTATCTCCACCGCAAAGAACTCGCGTTCGGCTTTCGGCAGGAGTTGCAGGTTGCATTGGAAGAGCAGCACGACACCCAACAGGGTGGCTCCGCCTAAGAGCGTCCATGCAATAACCGGATGGTCAAAACAAGCTGTCAATCCGCGTTTGTATGTATTTTGCAACCAGGTAAAGAACTTCGTCTGGATGCGCTCCACCTTATTCATTTCTTCGGGTTTGCGGAGGCGAATGAACCGGAAGGAGAGGAAGGGCGTTACCCACGTAGCATAGAAGATACTCGCCACGAGTGCAAAAAGAACCGCCCATGGGAAGAGCTGCACAAACTCACCCAGCGGACCGGTGATGATACGGGTCATGGGGAAGAACATACCGCATATCGCCATTGTCGCCAGCGACATCGGCACGAAAAGCAGAGACGTGCTGACATTGGCAGCGTACCAACGCGAGTGATGACGATCCAGATAATTGGTGTACCCGTCAATGACAATGACCGAGTCATCGACAATCATACCAAGCACGAAGATGAGGGCCGCCAGCGTGACGGTATTCAGTTCGATACCCGTAACGTACATCAGTCCGATACAGATCGCGGTGCAGACCGGTAGTCCCGTTGCCGCCACGAGGGCTGTACGCAGCGGGAAGAGCATCAACATCACGGCAATGACGACGAGGATGGAGATTACGATATCGCGCAAGAATGAGAGCACGGAGTCGTTGACTACCTTCGGTTGGTCGGTGATACGATGGAACTTGATATCCGGCGGCAGGAGTGCCGCAGCAGCGGCTAACTGCTTATCCACCTCGTTACCGAACGCCACGATGTTATGCCCCGGCACCATTTCCAGATTGAGGATAAGACAGGACGCACCGTTGAAGTCCACGTATTGTTTGGGTGCCTGATAACGGCGCTCGACCGTGGCTATATCCTTGAGCCGAATGACAGCTCCGGTGACCGGATCCGACCAGATGATCTGTTCTTGCAGTTCGTACTCGCTCTGATACGGGATAACGACTTGCAATACCCCATTGGCATCGCTCTCTCCACCTATCGTTCGCAGGCCTTGCAGCGCCATTTGGGCTTGGAGGACAGAGGGGTTAATACCGTATCGCGAGAGACGCTCGGTATCGATGGTGACGGCTATCTCTTCGGTCTGCTGACCCATGATACGCAGTTTGCCCATTTCGGGGATCGTACGCAGATGCGAGCATACCTGCTTAGCGTACTGCTCCAGCTCACGAGGGCTGCGTTGATCACTCTCCACGGCGATCAGCAAGGAAGAGGTGTTTCCGAAATCATCGATCAGCAGCGTCTGGAGAACGCCGGAAGGCAGTTGGGTCTTCTGCAACAAGGGCAAACCGGCACGTATCTTATTCCACGCCTCTTGGTTGTCGCTCAGAGCCATACGAAGCATCACATAGACATAAACGATGCCATCCTCGCTGATGCTGTAGGTCAGCCCCTTATCGACATCCTCGAAGGAGTTGATATAGTCCTCCAAGGGCATCGTCACCTGCTGCTCCACCTCTTCGGCGGTAGCACCCGGATAAACGGCTACGACGAGTCCCTGCCGTATGGTGAACTGCGGGAACTCATCCTTGTTCATCTGCGGCAACGACCAAATACCGAAGGCCATCAGGCCCAAGAACAACGCCATTACGAGTCCGTGACGCCGCATGGCTCCTTCAATGTGTTTACTCGTTTTCAATGGAACAGTTGTTATAAAGTTTCTGGTATCCTTCTGTAATCAATATATCGCCTTCCTGCAGGCCGGAGAGCACTCGAACGCCGTCTGCCTGATAGCCGTCGATGGTGATCGACCGGCGCACGGCTTTGCCCTCTTCTACCACCCACACGGTATGTCCCTCGGGTTTGAGCAGGATGCATTTGGCAGGGATGACGATACTATTATTGGTGATTGGTGATTCTTTGCCTGACGGCACGATCTGAAGGTATGGGTGATTGGTGATTTTGACGATGGCGACCATGCCGGTCTTCAGGATGTCTGCCCCGCCTTGGATACGCGCCACGACGTCGTAGGTATGTGTGACGGTATTCGCCACGATGCCTGTCTCTTTGAGCGTGATCGGCAACACCTTATTCACCGCCGCGCACTCTACCGTGCCGCTCTTGCCCAAGCCGTTGATCTCGCTCTCCGGCACGGTAAAACGTACACTGAAGCCCGAGACATCCAGCAGTTTGCAGAGCGTAGTTCCCGGGATGATGGTCTGTCCGATGACGGCTTCGAGTCCACTGATCACACCCTCACAAGGCGCCTTCAGTGTACACTCGGCCAGTTGCTGTTTGGCACCGTTATAGAGGGAACGTGCTTGCGCCAGATCGCTCTCTATCTCCACCATCTTCTGGTCGGACACGACCCCTTTGTCATGCACTTTGCTCACGCGATCATACCCGTCTTGCGCATGCTTAAGGGCAGCCTCCGCGCCGTGAAGGGCATTGAGAGCCTGCGTGTTATCCACGTCCAGGATCGCCTGTCCGGCTTTGACGCGCTGGCCATTCTTCACATGCACCGCCACCACTCTACCGGTAGTCTGCAGGCTGAGCGGTGTCTCTTGTGCGGGTTCGATAGCTCCTACATAACGCGAAGTAGCCGATGTCTCTTGGGACGTCACGGCCATCGTCTGCACTTTGATAGGTGCCTGCTTATGCTGGGTGCCTTCGCGCTGCGCGCACGAGAAAAAAAGACACGCCACCAAGCCTAAAATCCAAAACCTATTACTCATAATTTTTCACATTTTTCCATTCTATTGTCAAATAAATGGCTCGCGCGATGAGGTGGGCGAAATAGGCGATATACAAAGCCTGCGCCCCCACCAAGCGATACGTTGCCGCGTAGCCTACCACGAAACAGACGGCAGCCCAGATCATCGAGTTACGTATCTGTTTGCCTGCTGTCGCGCCCACATAGATACCATCCCACATGAACGCCAAGGTACTGATGAGCGGCATCGCGATGAGCCATCCTATATAGCGTGTGGATGCCGTTATGACATCCGCATCATTTGTCATCATTTCGATATTCGCTCTTCCTGTCAAGGCATAGAAGAGCGTGAAGAGCAGTCCTACACCGATACTCCAGTTAAAGAGTGCGCGGACGATAGGTCCGATTGGTGATTGGTCATTGCTGATTGGTGATTGGTTATTCTCTCCGTAGGCTTTGCCGACGAGTGCTTCTCCGGCATAGGCAAAACCGTCCACGAAGAAGGAGAAGAACATAAAGAGTTTCATTAGGATACTGCTCACCGCCAGTTCGATATCGCCGAGCGTGCCGGCCAGGTAGGTATAACCTACATAGACCACCATAAAACAGAGCGAACGGATAACGAGGTTGCCGCTCAGCGTCATGAAGCGACGCATCTGAGGCCAGCGCATGGCGGCGCACCAATCACTATACCGGAATACCGGGATATCCGAATACCGAAAGAACAAGATCGCCACCGCGAGGAGCAATCCGCAGTACTGGGCTATCAGCGTTCCCCATGCCACGCCCACGATACCCAGGGGCGTATGGACGGCGAGGAAATAGCTGGCGAGCATGTTCACCACATTGACCAGTATATCCACCGCCATCGGACTTTTGGTATCCTGCATACCGATGAACCAGCCTTTGAAGGCAAAGAGCATCAACGTAGCAGGAGCCGCCCATATACGCACGAAGAAATAGTTTTTCGCTACCGTCTCCACTTCCGCCGAACAAGGCACTATCGCCAAGACGGCCGTCACGAAGAACCATTGTATTGCCCAGATGACAGCCGCTCCCATCAGGGCGATCGTCAGACTCTGCGTCAGGAGTTTGCGGCATTCCGAGAGGTTATCGGCGCCGTAGGCTTGGGCTGTCAGACCAGACGTACCGATACGCAGGAAGCCGAAGTTCCAATACAACAGGTCAAAGAGCATCGTACCGATGGCGATACCGCCTATCGCCGCCGCATCACTCAGATGCCCGACGATAGCCGTGTCCACGATACCGACCAGCGGGATCGTGATGTTCGCCAGAATACTCGGTATGGCGAGACGTAATATTTCCTTGTTAATGTTCGTCACAAGAATAGTAAGATCATCAATTGTCCCGTGAGGACGCGAAGAAACATCGTCAGCGGATAGACGGTGGAGTACGCGACGGCAGCGCGGTCATTGACCGAAGACTGCGAGGTAGCGTACGCCAATGCCGGCGGATCGGTGGTTGAGCCGGCGATGAGTCCCATTAACGTGAAGTAATCCAGTTTGAGTCCCTTACGCGCAATGAAGCCGATGATGAGGAGCGGTATTAAGGTGATGAGCACACCATACCCTATCCATACGTATCCACCGCCCACGAGCGTCGGGATGAACGATTTTCCGGCACCGAAGCCCACCGCCGCGAGGAAGAGGGCGATGCCTATCTCGCGGATCATGAGGTTGGCGGAGGTAGTGGTGTAGGTCACCATATGCCATTTGGTACCGAACGCACCGATGAGGATTGCCACGATCAGCGAACCGCCCGCCAGACCGAGTTTGAAGGGTTGCGAGAGTCCCGGCAGCATGATCGGTAACGAACCGAAGACGACACCGAGCACGATACCAAAGAAGAGCGATGCCAGATTCGGTGCATCAAGTTTCTTGGTGGAGTTACCAAACTTGACGGCCATCTTATCCACCGCTTCCTGCTCACCGACAACCGTCAGACGGTCTCCCATTTGAAGCCGCAGCTCCGGCGTTGCCAACAGTTCGATACCGGCACGGCGAATGCGCGTGATGGTGATGGTGAAGGCATCGCGGATCTTGAGATCCATGATCCGTTTGCCATTGAACTTCGGCTTGGTGACCACAATATGTTTGCTCACCAGATGCACATTCTTCTCTAGTGCTTCCCACGCCACCTCTTTCTCCTGACCTAACAGGAGAATGGTCCGCTCATTGGTCTGATCGGTCACAAAACGCACCTGATCGCCTACGTGCAGGATCGTCTCTGCATCGGGCATGTACTCATTGCCGTCCTTGTCGATGATACGACTGACGATGATCGCGATATGCGTCAGGAGCTTGAGATCGCGCACGCGGAGACCCTCCACCTGGGGATTGGTTAGTTCGAGATCGTAATGGGCTATCTGCGGTTCCTCCCCTTTCTCAGCTTTCACCTGCTCTTCCTCCTTATCGAGTTGGATACGGAATATCCAGCGCAAGAGCAGCAGCGAGAAGATGATACCTACCACACCGAGGGGATACGACATCGCATAACCCGAAGCGATGTCGGGATTAGCGACGCCCGCGATATCCTGGAAAGTCTGTTCGGCAGCACCGAGACCCGGCGTGTTGGTAACAGCACCGAAGAGCACACCGGTCATGGTAGCGATGTCCACGCCGCTCACGAGATGGATCACGTAAGCCGTGACACAACCGAGCAGCACGATACTCGCCGCTAACATATTCAGACTCAGCCCACCCTTCCCGAAGCTCGAGAAGAAAGACGGACCGACCTGCAGACCGATCGAGTAGACGAACAGGATCAGACCGAAGTCCTTGGCGAAGGACTCCACCATCGGGTCGAGCGTCATGCCGAAATGGCTGCAAGCAATCGCGCAGAAGAGAATCCACGTGATACCGAGCGTTATACCTTTAAATTTTAGCTTGGCACCGAGTGTGATGCCAATGGTAATGGCAAGGGCAAGCACCACGATCGAGTGTGCTATACCCGTGCCAAAAAAGAGATTAGTAAACCAATTCACAATTTACAAATTACTATTTACAAATTACAACTGTGCACCCAGCACATTGTACTCCTTGCCGTCACGCAGGATGACTACTTGTCCGTTGCGGATGACTTTCTGTACTTTTACAGCCTCAGCAGCGGTGTTGGAGATCGCAGACGGATCCTCATCCTCGAGCGGCTGCCAGTTATCAGTTCCCTTCGTAAAGTTGAAGAGCGTGATCTCTGTGTTATCCGGCAAGGTCTTTGTCTGGAGTACGGTAGACCAACTTACACGATTCGCAGTATTATCTACACCCGACTCTTCGATAGTACCATACTCATACGAACGATTTGCACCGGAAGCAACAAGTCCGTTGTTCCATCCTTCAGGAGCGATGAGCGATACGTTACCTTTCTTACCTACCTGCGTATTGCAGAAGACGGTCTCTGCCGTGCCGCTCCACGGGCGACCGAAGTAACCCGGTTTAGCGATCTCGGTCTCTGTCATATCGACACCCGGCAGGGCAGAAGTTACGCTACAACCGTAGAACAGATAGCCGCGTTTGCCGCTGTCGGTCTTGGAAGCTGTTATGTAAGCCACATCGTTGTTGTCAGAGCTTACCAGCATAGCCAGTTCAGCATTCTTGACTGCCAGCGTCATACCGCCGAAGATATAGTCGCAGGCACCGTTCAAGATACCACCTTCAATAGCCACACGTACGCCGTTGTCGCCATAGAGTGCATCTTGGCGGCTGACGATACGGCAGTCTTTCAGATAACCGCGATCGCTACCCTTCGCAAATGCTAAAGCGCATGCACGCTCACGGTAGCTACGAGCCTGAACGGCTGTGTTACCTGCATCGGTCGGACGAGCTGGTTTCTCTGTCGGCACAAGGACATCCTCGCTCTCCTTCTGAGAGATATATTGGTTATAGGAGTTCTCAAAAATGATGCCCTCAGCGCTGAAGTTCTTACCGTAAACAACTACTGTAGAGTTCCAGTGAGTCGTACTTGCGCCTCCTACGTTCACTACAGACGCATAACCATTCTCTTTGTTAACAGCCAATGTACGTGCGTCCCAAGCAAAGTCAGCGTTCATCGAGTAGTAGTTATAACCATGGCCATAGTACGAAGTGATACGTACCGCATTCTCGTCGATGTCCACACCACCGTTCTCAAGGGCAATAGAAGGAGTTGTAGCTGCATTCTTGAAGGTGATGTTATCCAAGCGGATACGAAGCATCTCTTCATAGTTACCCGGTTCAATGAGTACCGTTACGTTCTGATCAGCGGTGCGCGTCATACGACCGATAGCCGCTAATGCATCATTGATAGTTGCATAGTCTTTGCCAGCACCTACGGTTACTACCGGTTGGTAGTCAGCAACCATTGCTACACTGATACTATTGATATAACAGGTACCGAAAGATTCTATCGTCACAAACCCAGCTGCACCTTGATAGTCATAGGTCAACGCGTCTATCTGCGAAGTAGAACCTGTCTGGGCATCGCCTATAATGGTCTCACCTACTTTGAGGTGATACTCGTAGCAAGCGTTCACCGTGATGACACTATTGCCTTTCACCGGAACGATAATTTGTCCACCATTACCGGCATACAAATAGGTGTCATTATGGCTCTTGCAGCCAGTGAATTGCAATGTTTTGTAGGTATAGGTCTCCGAAGTGCTTGTATAGCCACCGCTGACAAAGTCTGCATCGTTGAAGAGCCACTCGTGGATATCAGCCGTGAAGTCAATCTGCTTGCTGACAGCCGCGCCGTTGATACGCAGATTAGAAGTCAGCAGTTGAACATATGCACCTGTATTCGCTGTCTTTACCGTATAGACACCATCACGCAAGGTGATACCTTCTGTGCCGGTGAACTCATATACATACTCGTCATCCAAACGCGTGAAGATAAACTTCGCATTCGCCAGATCAGCGACGGATGCTCCAGTCGGCACGATGGTAACAGCATAACGCGGTTTGGCAGTGAACGGGATATTTTGATTCGTCAAATTAAAGGGAGCATAAACGGAATCCCAACCCATCACGTAGTCGTTGATATTAAGAGCTGTAATGCCGTACTTCACACTTTTCTCCAGGACAGCCGAATAAACGGCATTCTCTCTATCTATCGTAAGTTCAGGCACATAGACCTTACCGGCAGGCAGGCCGAACACGATTTCCACTTTCTGTAACTGATCAGCAGGAAGTCCTACAACAGCACCGGTTACAGTCACCAGATCTACAGACTCGATGACTACATCATAACTCATTGCAGCGGCCACATGGATGGGGTTTGTAGAAGAGAGAACAAAACCGTTAGCATCTTTTAAGCTCACCTTATAATCAAAGCCGACAGCCAGTTGTGCAGAATAAGCACCTGCTACTGGATTTGCCTCAATAACACCACCGGTCTGCTCATTGGTAAAAAGAATGGCATAGCCCTCAGGAATATTAGCCGGAGCAGTGACAGAACCGCTAACCGCTACATAGGTAGCCGGGGTGCGAACGATACGTGCTACGACCAGCTTCTCGTCTAAGCAGTAGATACGGTGGCTTCCGGTTGCACCCGCATAGTAAGTGATCTTCTCTATCTGCGCAGCTTTGGTGTAGTTAAACTGCTGCTTCTCATTATTGGGCGCTAAGATCTCATAAGTAGCGGCACCGCTGTTCGAGCCCACAAAGAACTCCACTTTGTCATTCGCTTGGTAGGCCTGCTCGATATACACCGTATTGGTCGAAGTGAAATTCGAGTACAAATAGCCCGAATAAACGACATTATTGGCATCCTTGAGCGACTTATCGTCATAACGCGTGATTGCCGTGTTGGTAGTACGAATACGGTGGTTAGTTTTACCGCCGGCAACAAACTTGAAGTTCACGTTTGCAGACGCATTGATGTCACTGATGGTCTGACCGGAAGAACCGGGAGTCACCGTACTCGGATACCACGAGTTAATCTCGTCCACCGAGAGCATGTTGTCATAGGCCGCAGTGTTGAGTTGCTCTGCACCGAGATCCCATACTTGCGCTTTCTGCGCCATCATAGCAACGCTCACCAGAGCCGCTGCCATCAAAGAGAAAATCTTTTTCATTGTGTTCATTATTTTGGGGTTAAATGAATATTATTCCATGCTTTTGATATAAGCGAGGATGAGGTCTACCGCTGCGTCCTCGTTGATCTCGTCCATGTTGATCACGAGCTGATAATTGCGGGTGTCGTAGCGCGATGTACCGGTGAACTCCTGTACGTAGTTCTCACGCATCTTATCCACTTTCTCGATCGTCATACGCGCCTCTTCCTTACTCATATTCTGCTCGCGTGCCACACGCGCCATACGGCAAGGCATCGAAGACTGAATGAAGATACTCAGGTGGTTCGGGTGCTCACGGAAGACGTAACATGCCGTACGACCGGCAATAACACACGAGTGCTCCTTGGCCAGCGCCTTCAGCACCTGCGTCTCTGCGCGGAATACATCCTCGGTCTCGATATTCGTCTGGTTCAACTCATACTCGGCCTCGGAGAAAGTCATCTTGCGCTTGAACTGCTCCCACCAACCGGTCTCCTGACCCTTCAACTGCTCAATCTGCTCAACCGACAGGTTATAGCGTTCCTGCAGCGCGTTGATCACCGCCTTGTCGAAATATTCGACACCTAATTTCTCGGCTAACTTACGGCCTACCGTGCGGCCGCCGCTTCCTAACTCACGATTGATCGTGATCACAAATCTACTATTGGCATTCATAATTTAGAATATTAGCAATGTTAATAAATACGCCACGATGGTGGAAACAATCACGCAGATGAGGCCCGGCATCATGAACGAGTGGTTCAGCAGGTACTTACCGATCACCGTCGTACCCGAGCGATCGAAGTTGACAGTCGCAATATCCGACGGATAGTTCGGGATAAAGAAATAGCCATAAACCGACGGCAATACGCCTAACAGTACCACTCCCGAAATACCGAGTTTGTACGCCAGCGGCAACATCGCTACCACTACTGCACCTTGCGAGTTGATCAGTACCGAAACGGCAAAGAATACTAACGCAATCGACCACGGATATTTGGTCACGATATCATCGA
>JAEEGH010002847.1_pt1 | contig 46159 bp, 41 predicted proteins | sample 9134181 | NCBI WGS metagenome assembly JAEEGH01 (sample SAMN16246544, study PRJNA631951) | gut metagenome | biome: gut microbiome; feature: rumen; material: DP-attached | host: Bos | place: Iran: Karaj | collected 2018-10
GTCAGCGTTTTGTAGCAGGTCGTCGAAATGGATGGTGTCTAACAGGAGGTCGATGCCTGAACGACAGTCGGCATTCATATATTGCAGGAAAGCGTAACCTAAACCGCCTGCGGCACCTGCCCCAGGCGTGTTCTGGCAATCGCGGCCCAGATGCTTGGCAGAGGCCTCCGCAAAACGTTTGGCGCGAGCATCAAGGGCAAGAACGTCATCGTGCGAAGCCCCTTTGACCTGCGGTCGAGTTTGCTTACGCTCGGCAATCGAATCGAGCTCCGATTGCTCTCGCTTAATCGCAAACTTTTGAGGCGCAAAAACATGAGCCGCCCCATTCTCGCCACAAAGTGGATTGGTAACATCCGTCGCGATTATGAAGCGAACGTCATCCAATTCGCGCACATCATCCCACGACATTCCTTTTGCAAAACTATCAATAATTGCCCGCAGCATGCCTATGCCGCAGTCGCTGGTGGCACTTCCACCTAGACCTACGATGATGTGTTTGCATCCTTTTCGCACCGCATCTACTACCAACTGGCCCGTGCCATAACTTGTTGCCACCATTGGATTGCGCTCTTCTGGTGAAAGTAGCGTCAGTCCGCTGGCTTTGGCGATCTCTATCACAGCCGTATCGCCCTGCACGAGATACTGCGCCACGATCGTTCGCATCAGCGGGTCTTTCACGTTGACCTCTACAATCTCGCCGCCCATCGCAGCCTGAAACGCTTCCATAAAGCCTTCGCCGCCATCGCTCACAGGCACCTGCACGACCTCTGCCTCAGGCATCTTCGAAAGAATCCCCTCTCTAGCCGCCTGATTAGCCTCAGCCGACGTCAGACACCCCTTAAACGAATCTATCGCTACGATGACCTTCTTCATTCTTCCGTTGGTACATTAATATTCTTACGATACCCCATGCCAGTCACATGACAGATGAGCCGTCCGTCTTGATTGGTTACGCGCACCTCTACAGCAGGAATCTTGTGGTGGTCGCAAATGCCGACAGCCTCTGCCCGAAGCACATCGCTTTCGCGCGCACTCGACACAAACATGATGCTGTTGTTGATGCCAAAGGTCAACTGTCCGTTGTAGTTCATCCAGGCAGCTATCGCCAAGTCTGCCAACGTAAACAGCGCCCCTCCCTGACACACATTGCCGCCATTCAGGTGCATCGTCGTCACCGTCATCTCAGCCACAGCATGCCGTTCGTCCACCTCCGTAATCCTGCAACCCGCATTGGCTGCAAACCTATCCGTCCGATTTAATAGTTCCTTTATATCCATATCTGTTATGTATGATTGTTACTACGACTTCTATCTGTTTTTATAACTCCGTCTCCGGCTCCCAGAGATGCTTTTGCATATCCACATGTCCATTGGACTTGAAGCGGATGCCCTCGGCCTCAAGCAGCGTTCTTTGTCTACTCCAGCCTGGGGCCGTTCGACCTTCCTTGTTGACCACACGATGACAGGGCAGAGACTCGGCTCCAGGCGTATAGCGGAGCGTGCGACCCACCATCCGCGGATGGCTGGGCCATCCAGCCAAGGCCGCGATATGACCATAAGTAGTCACCCGTCCGCGAGGTATCTGGCCGACGATGTTCAGCACGGCATCGCGAAACGCTCGTGCCTGCTCTGGCGACATTCTATCAGGATAATCGTGCATCATATTTGACTGAATATAAATTGTTGGCCTTGATACTCCCAACGGACGAGGCCGAAGCGGATGAGACGGGCCAAAAGTGTGATGACTTTGGGGCGGGGTAGTCGCGAGAGACGGACAATCTGATTGAGTGTCCGCTGCCCTTGGATGGCATTGAGCAGTTGACGAACGGTGTCGTTGTAGGTCATCATCGCGCCCTGCGGTCGCTGCTGTTCGCGCCATAGGGCGAGGTGTACGGGCGAGGCCACGATGTTCTCGTCGGCAATGCGGATATAAGCTCGTTTGCGGCTCTTCCCTGCTGAATCACCATCCCGCAGACACTCGTCGTCCAGCGCACAGACAGGACGTTTATCCGATGGCGGCACAGTAGCAACCACGATTGTCCTGCCTTCCACATGATACGTATCGAACTTGATACTCGCCTCGGGCTTGCAGTATTTGTAGGCCGCCTGGTGCATCATGTAAATCTCCTCCTCCGAACGCACACCCGACAGGTTCCCATCGTCGCGCACACCAATCAGCAGCCTGCCACCGTCGGTATTGGCAAATGCCGACACCGACTTGGCCAACTTCGCCGCATCCGCCACGCGATACTTGAAGTCCTGTTGCTGATGCTCACCCTCGCGGATGAGACTTAAGAGATAACGCCTGTCGTCCACACTATTTGTTTCTGACTTGCAGGTAACTTTTCAAAGCTGCAAAGATAAATCAGTTTACGCTATTACCAAATTATTTCATGAATTTATTCCTTTTGAAAGCATTATTTAACATTTCGCAAACTCGGATGGGCCATACCTCACTTTTTTCATGATTCTTTTGGCGGTTCTGTGAAAAAGTACTATCTTTGCAAGCGGATATCACTTAACGGTATGATTTATCTCGTTTTAATTATTGCGGCACTAGTACTGGTCGCGAGTATAGGAAGGAAGATCTGGAAGAGACGGCATGACTATGCGGTCTTGATGGAAGCCGTACACAGTGAGAAGGAGGCTTATTCCTTTCTGATAGACCGCAGATTCCAGGTGAAGGAAACGAACTATTACGAGTTGAACAAGAACATGACCGACGACCAGCCGTACGTGCTGGGCAATGTGATACACTGCCAGAATGGCTGCGACTCGGGACTTTGCGGGACAGGTATCGCCTGCAAGGAGTGTCCGATACGACTCGTGCTGAAGAACGCCTTCAAGCTGAAGCGCGATTTCAACGATATCGTGGCTGAAATGAGTTTGTACGACGCAGATCATCAAGTGCAGGATACCGTAGTGAATGTAGACGGGAAAATCGTCTACATAGACAAAGAGCCCCACATGCTGGTTACACTCAGAACCGCCACCGAAACTGAAGATCAAGATCCGTTTGAGATGAGCTATTAATCTGCTGATAGCTGGAGCCGATGACGGAACGGTCGAAGTAATCCGTAACACCCAACTTAGCCGTAAACATGACTCGCCGACTGATATCGGCACGTGCCATCAGCCAATACCGTAGTCCCTCACCACTGAACTGAGCAAAGGAGTAGGCATAGAGCGGACCCTGTTCGTAGAGATAGACTCGGCTGTCGTAGCTATCAGTATGAAAGACACCAACTCCACCATTCAACCGCAGCCAACGATGGGTATAGCCCAACGTCTGACTGAGCATCAGTCCCTGATCACGTTCATTAAAGGATATCAGACTAAAGTCGAGCTGCGTACGGGAAGTGAACAGTCCGACATATTCGGCCGTAAGACGTCCACGATGCTCTGTCAGACCTAAGAGCGAGGACGGAGTCTCCCCGTTCTGCGGATCATCCTTCTGACGTAGACGCAGACGGTAACGGGCGCTCAGCGTCCAGCGGGCACGACTATGGGAGACTTGCAGCAGACCATCCCAGGCATGAGAGGTCTGCGACACCTGATATCTGGCCCAAGGGAAATAGGCATAATCGGCATAGGCCACCGCCTTCCATCGGGGTGAAGGCTGCCACGTGACGCCCAGGTAGAGACCGCTCTCGTTCTGTATCCGCCCCCCATCGCTGTAACTGTGGGCATAGAGCGAGGTATAACGATAGGAATAGAAACGGTAGAGCGCCATCAGCGTCCACTCGCTGCCCAGACGCAGACTCAAGGTATTGAGTGTGGCCAAGGCACCGTCGCGATTCACGGCAGTCTCGCCACTGACGGCAAAGTGAGGGCGTGTATAGCTATAATCGGCACTCAGGTTCAGGAAGTCACGACCTCGCGCATAATGTTGGCGATAGAGCGCCTTGGTATTCGGCTTCAGTTCACGGCTCAGGTGTGTACCCACGACATTCAGTCCGGCATGAAGGCCATTCGTCTGAAGGGCGAGACAGGCTCCGAAAGTGGTATTGGTGAGGTTGTTCTTTTTCTCAAGTTCTTTCTCCGTACGGTGATAGCCCGAGGTGAGGATAGTGGCGGCAGTACCATCGGTATTGAGTGTGGCATCCATCTTGCGACAAGACGCAAAGGCCGTAGCCGTCAAGGCTTTGGAGAGACGGACGGTGGCCGCAGCCCCTTGCAGATAATCGGCAGACGACCGCGAGGCATGGGCTCGAAGCGTACTCGACGAACGTCCCAAATTCTGCAACATCGACAGCTTACCGAGGCCGAAGCTGTTGTTGAGGACCAGCCCCAAGCCCGTAGACACCCGATACTTGCCGAGCACCAACGACTCGAGCCTTCCCTGTTTCTTCAGTTGAAGCCAGACGGAGTAATAGTCGTAGCCCAGACGGTTCTTGCCCTTGAAAAACGGCTCACCGGCATCTTGAGCCCCTAAGACGCCCGCCTTCAGCTGATCGCCATACGTCATCTGATATTTCATCCAGTGTCTGTAGGGATAACCTTGATAACCAGCCTCATCGCCCTTGCGCTGATAGAACGGCACGCGACCCGAAGCCATCAGTTCGCTGCGGCCATGCGTCACAACGTCCTTCAGGCGCAGACGCTGACGGGAATCATCCAGTTCGCCTATATATATAAAATAGGTGAACAGTTTCCGAGTACCATAATCGAGCGAACGGATCATCTGGAGTTCGGCTAAGGACTTTACAGGCCCATAACGATAGAGATAGATCATCAGCTCCTCCACCTGTTGGGCCGAGAGGAAAGGCAACTGTTCCAGTTGTTCCCTGGTCACACGGTTCAAATCCAGAGGATGCTGCTCGAGGTCGCACAGCGTCTCGTAGGTCTCTTCCCACGCTGTCGTTCCCACATCTTCCGCAGTCATGACCTCACGGAGATAACTCTCCCACGGATGTTCGGACTGAGCACAGACACTTATTCCAAACGCCAACAGTCCCAAAATAGCCATTGTTCTTATTCTTTCCATTGTATACGATTTGGGGTTAAACATGAATTACCGCTGCAAAGATACGAAAAAATGTGAAAAGTAAATCACAAATCATGAAAAAATTACTACCTTTGCAGCCGAAATGACGAAGAAACGCTCATATACGCTGTGTCTCATGAGAATAGTGATGATACTGTTCACTATTCACTATTCGCTATTCACCGCATTCGCACAGGACGAGAAGATCACTGCCGAGCAGGTGCTGGCAGAGATGGACTCGCCCACGTTTGTGCCGACGGTGAAGGTGGGCAAGGTGCTCAAGGACGGCGACAGCATACAGTATATGGAGATGAACAACGTGTATGTGTATCCCCAACTGGTGTTCAAGAACAAGAAGCAGGCGCAGAGCTATATGCGGCTGGTGACGAACATCAAGAAGGTGCTGCCCATCGCCAAGGAGGCGAAGCAGTTGCTGTATGAGACTACCGAGGTGCTGGAGACCATCCCTACGAAGGAGGGCAAGGAACAGCACATGAAAAAAGTGGAGAGCGAGATCTTAAAGACCTATAAACCTAAGATGAAAAAACTGACTTACTCACAGGGTAAGTTACTCATCAAACTGATTGACCGCGAGTGTCACTCGTCGAGCTACGAGATGATCCAAGCCTTTATGGGTCCGTTGAGGGCAGGCTTCTGGCAGACCTTCGCCTGGGCCTTCGGCGCGAGTCTGAAGAAAGGCTATGATGCCGAGGGTGTGGACCGCCTGACAGAACGCGTCGTACTGATGGTGGAATCAGGACAGATTTAGTTGAGGATTACTCAGAGAAGAGAACTTGGATGAGGGTTTGGCCGACGGCTTGGAGCGTGGTCTTATCGATATGCGCCATATCATCGTTGACGGTATGCCATGTAGGACCGAAACTACTCTCAGCACAAGCGGGATAATAAGGGATGATATCGATGGTAGGAATCTTGGCGACGGTATTCACAGGAATATGGTCGTCAGTAATCTGTACACCCTCCTGCTTGGGGAAGAATGAGCCAAAGCCAACCACAGAGGCTGCACGCCAGACCTTATCAACCACATTGGCGGCATAACGCTTGGACATGATCTCCTGATAGAACTGAGCGCCCTGACCTCCTACCATATCGAGGAGGATACCAAATCGTGCAGTGTAACCTGCCTTGTGAAGGTTGGCAGCCCAGTACTGGGCACCAAGAGCCCATGTATCACCAGGGTCATCGACAGTCTCCCACTGGGGAAGACCATAGTCTTCAGCATCGAAGCAGATGAAGTCGATGCCGTGGGCGAGGGTGTCGGGAAGGAGTCTGGCTATCTCAAGCATGACGGCAACGCCGGAGGCACCGTCGTTGGCTGCCATCACGGGCTTATGCCAATTCGCTTCATCAGGATCGTTATCTGCCCAGGGACGACTGTCCCAGTGGGCACAAAGCAGGATCCGGTCTGTGAGCTCAGGCTTATAACTTGCGATAATATTCGTACTCTTAAGCATCGTGCCGTCGTAGCCCTTCAGAAGCGCCTTCTGAGGAATGACGCTCATGCCATACTGCTGGAACTTGCCGATAATCCACTGCTCACAGTCATCATGCGCCTTGCTGTTCATCGTGCGAGCACCAAAATCGCACTGAGCCTGACAGAACGCATAGGCACTATCGGCACAGAAAGCCGGGCCCACAGGTTGCATGGTGACGCTGTTATCGCTTGCCTGCTTTCGAAGGTTACCACAAGAGGAGAGAAGGAGTAAGGAGGGAAGGAGTAAGGAGATTACTCTTATGTGGACTATTCTTTTCATTTGTCGAATTATTATGTTGTTCAGACCGAGGAGTTATCTCCTCTGCACTTGCGCCATGACACGGAGGAAGTTGCCTCCCCAGATCTTCTGGATGTCGCGCTCGGAGTAGTTGCGGGCGAGGAGCTGACGGGTGAAGTTGATGAGCTCAGAGGAGTTGGCGAGACCGCGGACACCGCCGTCGCCATCGAAGTCGGTACCCAGTCCCACATGATCAATACCCATCACCTTGATGGCATGCTCCAGATGAGCCATCACATCAAGAATCGTCGCCTCGCCTTCCTTACGCAGGAAACCTGAGTAGACGGTAATCTGCATGACACCGCCCTTCGAGGCAAGGGCCCGCATCTGATCGTCGGTGAGGTTACGGGGATGATCGCACAATGCCCTACAGCTACTATGACTGCATACGATTGGTGTCGTACTGAGTGCCAGAGCATCGTAGAAACTCTTCTCGGCAGCATGGCTCAGGTCGACCATGATTCCCAGACGGTTCATCTCGCGTACGACCTGTTCACCAAAACGGCTCAAGCCACCATGGGTATTACAACCACGCGCAGAGTCGCAGATATCATTGTCGCCATTATGACAGAGCGTCATATAAACGATGCCGCGCTGTGCGAAATGCTGTAGGTTCTGTAACTGTCCGTTGAGTGCCAGACCGTTCTCTATGCCAAGCATGATCGACTTCCTACCGTGACGCTTGTCTTCGTAAAGATCGCCAGGGGTACGGGCGATACTGATATACTGACGATTCTTCTCGACAATCTCCTCAATCTTGTCAAAGATCAAATCAGCATATTCCACAGGACCAGGCACATCGAAATCTACCTTCGACGAGAATGTCTCACCAATCTTTGGCTGCGGCAGATAAGCTACCATAATCGTCGCATCCTGGCGGCCTTCGGTCATCTTGTGGAGATCGACAAGGATCTTCGGATCACGATGGTCAAAGCAGACATCCTGAGGAAAGAACATCGGCGTATCACAGTGCGTATCGAGGGTGAGTACACGGTCGTGTACGCCATGGGCACTGCGGAAAGCCTTGGCCTCATCCACGATCCAACGGAAAAGGGGAAGCCCCTCTTCGAAACACTCGGGATGCCACTGAACACCGATGATCGACTTATATTCGCTGCTCTCCATAGCCTCAACGATACCATCGGAAGATTTCGCCACAACACGGAATTTATCACCGGCATCCTTCACGGCCTGGTGATGGAATGAATTCACCAACAGTTTTTCTTGCCCATATATATGATATAAGGTAGAATCCTCCAAAAGCTTCACACTATGAGTGAGCTCACTACGGTCGGCATCCTGAGAATGCTTCACATTAGCATTGATAGTAATATCCTGGGCCACCTTACCCCCCAGTGCCGCTGCCAATACCTGAATACCGCGACAGATGCCCAGAATAGGTATCTGACGGTTGTAGGCCAGACGGGTCAGAAGAAGTTCAGGCAGGTCGCGCTCCTGATTGATACCACGAAGACGGGGAGATGGTTCCTCACCCACAAAAAGCGGGTTAAGGTCGCCGCCACCACTGAGAATCAATGCATCAATATGGCTAAGCGTGTTTACCAGCACCTCCTTATCGGCCACAGGAGGAATAACCATAGGAACACCGCCAGCAGCCACAACAGACTTATAATACCCCTGCCCCAGCTTACACGACAAATCGTCGTAATTGCCGGTGATGCCGATGACAGGCTTACGCTCTGCCTCAGGGTAACAGGAATAGATGTCGTCGAGATAGGATTGTAAGTCGTATCTGCCCATAACGCCCTACTCTTCTTCGGGTTTCACAGAAATCTCGCGTTTGATGCTCTGCTCCAGCGAGATCAGTGTCTCTGTGGCCACAACACCAGGGATGCCCTGCAATTGTCCGTTCAGCAGGTCCATCAGCTGTTCGTTGTCGCGGGCATAAAGTTTCACGAGCATCGTGTAAGGACCCGTTGTGAAGTGACACTCCACAATTTCAGGGATATGACGCAGACGCTCTACCACATCCTTGTACATCGAACCCTTTTCGAGGTTGATACCCACATAGGTACAGGTTGAATAACCCAGACTCTTGGGATTAACATCGAAACCACTGCCAGTGATGACGTTGGCCTCAATGAGATGTTGCACACGTTGGTGGATGGCAGCACGAGAGACATTACACTCTTCGGCTACATCCTTGAAAGGGATACGGGCATTCTTCGACAAGATGCTCAAAATCTTTTTGTCAAGACGGTCAATTTTCTCCATTATTATATTAAATAGTTACAATTTGTCAGCAAAAGTAATCAATTTAATTGAATAATGCAACTTTTTGACCGAAAAAATACAAAAAAGTGTGCCACTTTCGTGACACACTTGATTATTTCTTAGATTTCTTGGTCGTTTTCGACTTTTTATCTGCTGTTTCAGTCTGTTGGGGCTCTTCCACCTTAGGCTTGTCGATACCTACGAGCTCTACATCAAAGACCAAAGCACTGTAAGGCTTGATTTCGCCCATGTCACGATCGCCATAAGCAAGCTCATAAGGAATAAAGAGTTGCCACTTCGAACCTACTGGCATCATCGTCAGCGCCTCCGTCCAACCCTTAATGACCTGGTCAGGACGGAACTCTGCAGGTTTGTCACCATGCTTGGAAGAACCATCGAATACCTTACCATCAACGAGACGGCCTTCATAAAGTACCTGAACCTTCTCCGTCTTCTGGGGAATATCGCCTGTACCCTGCACAAGGACCTTATACTGGAGTCCACTGGGGAGTACGACGACACCTTCCTTCTTGGCGTTCTCTTCGAGGAACTTGCGACCGGCATCGCGGTTAGGGCCATAGAGCTTCTCTTCCTTAGCAGCCTTGTTATACTCCTGCTTCGTACGGAAGAACTTTTCTGCATCAGTCTGCTTAAAGACAGAGGAATCCTTTGACAATGCATCGGTAAAACCACGGTACAAGAGATTTGTCACGATGGTGTCAGGGGTATCCGTAAACTCCTTCAGCATACCAGGAAGCATACGGTCGCGTACCTGAGCGGCAATGTCGAGACCAGCGAAATAAGCTTTCTTCTTGGCATCGCCACCAGCATTAATGGCTTCCTGAAAGCCCTTCACAAATTCAGCCATATAGGTGGTATCTACACCCTGCTGCTGTACGAGGAAAGGAATCAGGCCATTGGTGATAGCCATACCTGCGGCATAGCTTACGGAGTCGCAGCTGTTATTGAGCTGTACGGGCTGTACAACAGGTTCAGCAGGCTGCTTGGCTACCTTCTTTTTACTAGCAGCATCGGCCGTATACAAAGAGGCACTCGCCACCAGGGCGAGTGCCATAAGAATGATTTTCTTCATTACTTCTTAGGATTTACCTCGAGGAGTTCGATTTTGAAGATCAGGCAAGAGAAAGGCTTGATATCGCCCTGCTCACGCTCACCGTAAGCGAGATCCTGAGGAATGTAAACCTCCCAAACAGAACCTGCAGGCATGTGTACCATAGCGTCAGTCCAACCCTTAATGGTCTGGTTACAACGCAGGTTGATGGGCTCGCCACGCTTGTAGCTGCTATCGAAAACATTACCATCGATGGTCTTACCCTCGTAGTTCACCTTCACCAGTGAAGTGTCAGAAGGAATGGCACCAGTACCCTCCTTGATGACCTTGTACTGTACACCGCTAGGCAGAGTCTTTACGCCCTCTTTCTTAGCGTTGGCAGCGAGGAACTTCTCACCAGCTTCCTTGTTAGGACCATAGGTCTTCTCCATCTCACGGGTCTTGATAGCCTGCATCATAGTCTGGGCAACGACCTGAGCAGAGTCAACGGTCATCAGACCACCCTTACCGGTAGTACCGCTCACGAAACCAGCCATGAAGTTCTTCATAGAGATGGTCTTTGTAGAGTCGTCACCAAAGATCTGGTGGTTGATACCCTTCATCATCTGGTTAGCAATCTGCTGACCAATCTGAATACCAGCATAGTAAGCGGCCTGCTTCTTGTTGTCACCAGCATTGGCACCCTCGTTCAGACCCTTGATAAAATCGCTCATATAAGCGGTATCCACACCCAGAGAACCTACGAGATACTCCTTCAGACCTGTGGTCTGTGCCATACCGATAGCATAGCTCAGTGTGTCAACATCACTCTTCAGGTTTGCCTTTGGAGTAGAATTGCCGCAACCTGTCAGAGTAGCGGCTGCAATAGCCATAACGGCTACAAACATTACTTTTTTCATTGCTTTTACTTTTTTATTTATGCGTATTACGTTAATATCTTTTTTATACGACCTGAATCAGTTCAACGTCGAAGATCAGTGCTGCGAAAGGAGGAATGCTGGCTCCTGCGCCACCCTCACCATAGGCCAGACGGTATGGAATGAAGAAACGGTACTTGGCACCCTCCTGCATCAACTGCAGACCTTCTGTCCATCCTGCGATGACCTGCTGCAGAGGGAATGTAGCAGGCTCTCCACGCTGGATGCTGCTATCAAAGACCGTGCCATCAATAAGAAAACCCTCATAATGACACATCACGGTGTCCTTTGCCGTAGGCTTCTTACCGTTGCCTTCCTTCAGTACCTGATACTGCAGACCACTGGGAAGAGTAATTACACCCTCCTTCTTGGCGTTCTCGGCCAGATATTTTTCACCAGCTTCCTTATGTACCTTACCCTGTGAGGCACGCTCAGCATTCATCTTCTCTTCCTGTTTACGGAAATAATCCTGTACGATGGTCTGGGCATCACGGTGTGACACCTTCAATTCGTTGCCGGCAATCACGTCCTTGATAGCTGCGGCAAAATCATCGATATTCAAGTCTTTCGCACCCATCTGAGCTAACTGTTGTCCGATGCCCAAACCCAGTGCGTAACTAACTTTATCCATTCTTTCTCTATATTAATAATGTGTAACTCTCAAAAATTCGGCTGCAAAGGTACAATAAAAAAGTGAAAAGCAAAGAGTGAATAGAGAAAAATTTGCTGCAGTCATATTTTTTTTTCATTTTTTAATCCTTTATTTCTTCAATTTCTTATTTTTTATCTGTATCTTTGCATCGCAATTAACTGAATAGCTTATGAAAAAGATCGTAGTATTGACAGGTGCAGGCATGTCTGTGGAGAGTGGACTGAAGACTTTCCGCGATGCTGACGGCCTTTGGGAGAACTATCCTGTACAGAAGGTGGCCACACACGAAGGCTGGGAAGCAGATCCCACGCTCGTCACCAACTTTTATAACATGCTCCGCAAGAAATGTTGGAATGTGAAGCCCAACGAGGGGCACAAACTCGTAGCAAAACTCGAAGAACAATATGATGTAACTGTCGTCACGCAAAATGTCGATAACCTTCATGAGATGGCAGGCTCTTCGAAAGTCATCCATCTGCACGGAGAACTGATGAAGGTCTGTTCCAGTCGTGATGTCGACGACCCCCGTTACCAGCAGACGCTCACACCCGAGAACTGTGAGATAGAACCTGGCACGAAGGCTGGCGATGGATCATTACTGCGGCCGTTCATTGTATTCTTCGGCGAGGCAGTGCCCAATATCACCATTGCCGCAGAAGAAGTGCAGGAGGCTGATATCCTGATTATCATCGGCACCTCGCTCGTGGTTTATCCTGCTGCAGGACTCCTGCACTATGCACGTCCCGACGTTCCTGTATACCTCATCGATCCCAATCCCGTTTCTGCAGGCGGAAGGGTTCAGCAAATTCAAAAAGGAGCCTCCGAGGGCATGAAGGAACTGACAGCCATTCTCATGAAATAACAAACAGAAGAACAATGACTATCAACGAGATACAAGACGAGATTATCGAGGAATTCAGTGCTTTTGACGACTGGATGGATAAGTACCAGTTGCTTATCGATCTCGGTAACGAACAGGAGTCCCTTGAGGAGCAATTCAAGACCGAGAAAAACCTTATTGATGGCTGTCAGAGTCGGGTATGGTTAGTTGCTGATTACACACCTGAAAGTGGTGTAATTCACTTCCGTGCGGAGAGTGATGCGCTCATCGTAAAGGGTATCGTAGCCCTGTTGATAAGAGTACTGTCTGACCATACGCCGCAGGAAATCCTCGATGCCGATCTTTATTTCATTGAACGGATCGGTTTGAAGGAGCATCTTTCGCCAACCCGTTCCAACGGTCTGTTAGCAATGGTCAAGCAAATGCGCCTCTATGCCCTCGCTTTCAACGCTAAAAGCCAAAATTAATCACAAGTTCTAATTTTATTAATAAATGATCCAAACTGTAGTAAAGCGCGATGGGCGCATTGTTGGATTCAACGAACAGAAAGTCATGGCTGCCATCCGCAAGGCCATGTTACATACCGATAAAGGCGAAGACGAACGCCTGCTTTATCAGATTACTGACCGCATCGCCCAACGAGGTGAGAGTCAAATGACTGTTGAAGAGATTCAAGACGCTGTTGAACTCGAATTGATGAAATCCAGCCGCAAGGATGTGGCCCAGAAATATATTGCCTACCGCAACCAACGTTCCATTGCCCGTAAGGCAAAGACCCGCGAGGTGTTTCTCGACATCGTGAACATCAAGAACAATGACGTGACGCGAGAGAATGCCAACATGAACGCTGACACACCAGCGGGAATGATGATGAAGTTCGCCTCGGAGACCACTAAACCCTTCGTTGATGATTATCTGCTCTCCGAAGAAAGTCGTAACGCCGTAGAGCACAACTACCTGCACATCCACGACAAGGACTATTATCCTACAAAGTCGCTCACCTGTGTACAACATCCGCTGGACAACATCTTGAAGAATGGTTTTACAGCTGGACACGGTGCCTCACGCAGTGCCAAACGCATTGAAACGGCCTCTGTGCTGGCATGTATTTCTATGGAGTGCTGCCAGAACGAAATGCATGGTGGTCAGGCCATCCCTGCCTTCGATTTCTATCTCGCGCCTTACGTACGGCTGAGTTATATCGAAGAGCTGAAAGCCCTCGAAGAACTTAATGGAGAAGACTATAAGGACCTCTATGATGAGCCGCTGATGGATTACATCAAGAAGCCCCTCGATGGTTTAGAGGGTCGTGAAAGGGCGCAGCAACATGCTGTCAATAAGACTGTAGGTCGTGTGCATCAGGCGATGGAGGCCTTTATCCATAATATGAACACCATCCACTCGCGAGGCGGTAACCAGGTGGTCTTCTCCAGTATCAATTACGGCACTGACACCAGTGCCGAGGGCCGTTGTGTAATGCGTGAGATACTGCTCTCCACCTATGAGGGTGTAGGCAATGGTGAAACAGCCATCTTCCCCATCCAGATATGGAAGAAAAAGCGTGGTGTAAACTATCTGCCTGAAGACCGTAACTTCGACCTCTATCAGCTGGCTTGTAAAGTGACGGCACGCCGTTTCTTTCCTAATTTTCTGAACCTCGATGCCTCATTCAATCAGGATCCTGATTGGCGTGCCGACGATCCGCAGCGTTTTGTACACGAAGTGGCAACAATGGGTTGTCGTACCCGTGTCTTCGAGAATCGTTTCGGTCCTCGCACCAGCATCGGACGCGGTAACCTCTCGTTCTCCACCATCAACATCGTGAAGCTGGCACTGGAGTGTCGTGAAGAGGAGGATCAACAGAAACGTATCGACATGTTTATGGCCAAGCTCGATCATATGCTCGAGATTACCGCCAAGCAACTCGACGATCGTTTCCAGTTCCAGAAGACCGCCTTCGCCAAGCAGTTCCCCTTACTCATGCAGTGTCTTTGGATTGGCGCCGACAAGTTGAAGCCTATGGACACCATCGAGAGTGTCATCAATCAGGGTACGCTGGGTATCGGCTTTATCGGATTGGCCGAAGCCCTCGTAGCCCTCACGGGTAAGCACCACGGCGAAAGCGAGGAGAGCCAGGCCCTGGGTCTGAAGATTGTCACTTATATGCGCGACCGAGTAAATGAGTTCTGCGACCGCTATCATCATAACTACTCTGTTTTGGCCACGCCTGCCGAGGGTCTGAGTGGTAAGTTCACCAAGAAAGACCGCAAGGAGTTCGGTATCGTTCCGGGTGTTACGGATCGCGACTATTATACCAACTCCAACCACGTACCTGTCTATTATAAATGTAGTGCTCGCCATAAGGCCGAAGTCGAGGCTCCTTATCACATCCTCACACGTGGTGGTCATATCTTCTATGTCGAGATCGACGGCGATGCTACGCACAACCCACAGGTTATCATGAGTGTCGTGGATATGATGGACCAGCTCGATATGGGCTATGGCTCTGTAAACCACAACCGCAACCGTTGTATGGACTGCGGCTACGAGAATGCCGATGACCACTTGGAAAAATGTCCGAAATGCGGTAGCACCAACATCGACAGACTCCAACGCATCACGGGTTATCTCGTAGGCACAACTGACCGTTGGAACTCTGGTAAACTCGCCGAGCTCAACGACCGCGTGACGCACATCGATCATGGCATGCAGGATCTTTTTAGTGAATAGTGAATAGTGATTCGAGTACTGGATATACTTGAAGATACAATGGTGGATGGTCCGGGATTCCGGACCTCCATCTATTGTGCGGGTTGCGGCCATCAGTGCCCCGGCTGTCATAACCCCCAGTCGTGGGACTTCTGCGGTGGCCATGAGATGACCACCACCCAGATTATGAAGATTATCGTGGCCGACCCTTTTGCCAACGTCACTTTCTCTGGTGGCGATCCCATGTATCAGGCTGCAGGTTTTGCTGAGCTCGCCCGTGCCATACACAACGATACAAACAAAGACATCTGGTGCTACACAGGGTTTACTTTCGAGAGCCTCATTCAAGAAGACCAACGTGAACTGCTCAGCCTCATTGATGTCCTCGTCGACGGTCCCTTCATCGAACAACTGAAAGATCCAGATCTTCTCTTCCGCGGATCTTCCAATCAACGCCTCATCAATGTTCCTGCTACCCTCCAAGAAGGAAAGATTATTCTCTGGCAGTATGAAGGATTATTCCGACAGGATGACGCCAAGACAGACGCTTTTCTCCGAAGTTTGCAGTAGTGCTCAATAGTTTGCAGATTAACCTAGAAGTCTTTTGTACAGGGCAATGACCTGGTCGGCGACATCGGTGCCTTGAAAACGGCGGATATACTCGCGGCTATGGGCGATGCGCGCCTCACGACCCTCGGCACCACGAAGCACTTGATGGATGGCGGCCGCCATACCCTCGGCATCGTCGGGGTCGACATAGAGGCTCTCGGGGCCTCCGGCTTCCTCAAGACAGGAACCTGTGCAGGCCACGACGGGCAGACCGCAGCTGATGGCCTCGATGATGGGAATGCCAAAACCTTCGTAGCGTGAGGGATAGACAAAGGCCTCGGCACCCGCATAGAGAGCCGGCAACTCTGCATCGGTGACACCATGAAGAATCTGTATGCGATGGTCGAGACCGTGAGCTTTGGCGTAGGCGATGACCTCGTCGGTATAAGGTGTGTGACGGCCTACGATGACGAGACTTAGCTCCCTAGGGAGATAGGGGAGGGCTTTGACGGCGAGGAGGATGTTTTTGCGAGCCTCAATGGATCCGACACTGAGGATGTATTTAGAGTGTACACTCTCAGTACTACACTCTACACTAAATCTTGGGGAGCAAGACTGGTAGATGACACTGATGCGACTCTCATCGACATCCCCGTATTCGATGATGTCGCGCTTTGTACATTCGCTGATGGCGATGATGTGGTCGGCCTCGCGAAGCGTCTGACGGAACTTCCAGGCATAGATCTTCGTGTCGAGCCAGTGGTAGTACTCAGGATGACGCAGGAAGATGAGGTCGTGTATGGTCACCACACTCTTGATGCCGCTCTTGCGGATGCCAATGGGAAGCTCGCCGGAGAGTCCGTGGTAGAACTGAACACCGTCGCGAAGGAGATCCTTCACGATACCGTGAGTGCGCCAGAGAGCAGTGAAGTGTGAGGAACGGGGGTAGCAGAATTTTATGTTGGGACGCGAAACAATCTGAGAACGGAGATCGTCGCGGCCGGTATCGGGCGTGTAGAGGTGGAGGCATAAAGTTTCCTGTGCAGCGAGATCGTTGACAAGAGTACGCGCGTAGCTGCCGAGACCGGTGGCATTGCGGACGATCCGCTTAGCGTCGAAGCCGACGATGAGAGGCTTATTCTGATGTTCGCTCATGAGACTTGAAGTGTTTGAATGCGAATCGGACCAACATGAAGTTCACAGGTACGGCGATGCAGAGTACGGCGATGGGCGCCAGTTCACGACTCAAGCCCAGCCACAAGAACGTGTTGAAGAGCACCATATGTAACAAGTAATTGCAGAGGTGAGCTCCCCCGAAACCGAGACCGTTACGTGCGGAGGTCTTCTCACGGAACGTGAAGTGGGCCGACAACCAGTAGTTGCAGAGGAAACTGACGATGTAGCCGATAGTATAGGCTACGTTGACATTGATCCAGTGCTGCAGCACCCAGTACACCCCGTAATGGATGGCCGATGCCGTTGTGCCCACGATACCGAATCGAATCAACTCGCCAAACGTCTCCTTTTTGTTCATCATCTTCTATTTTGTCTACAAAGGTACAATATAAAGTGAAAAGTGAAGAGTGAAGCGTGAAGAATTTGCTGTCACCAGGACTTTTTTTAATTTTCATTGTTCAATTTTCAATAAAAATAACTATCTTTGCAGCGAAAAAAGCAAGGTGTATGATATTACTGAGTTTTGACACGGAAGAGTTTGATGTACCTCGCGAGCATGGCGTCGACTTCACATTAGAGGAAGGCATGACGGTGTCGAAGGAAGGTGTCAGGAGGATCCTTGATGTGTTGAAGGCCAACGACGTCAAGGCAACGTTTTTTTGTACTGGAAATTTCGCCGAACACGCTCCCGAGATGATGCAAAAAATCATGGACGAAGGTCATGAGGTTGCTTGTCACGGTGTAGACCACTGGCAACCGAAGGAGACAGACTTTGTCTGCTCAAAGGAAATCGTGGAGAAAATCACGGGACGGACGGTCTACGGCTATCGTCAGCCGAGGATGTTTCCTGTCGTGGAATCGGAGATCAAACGTGCCGGATACCTTTACAACTCATCACTGAACCCTGCTTTTATCCCTGGGCGCTATATGCATCTGACAGAACCTCGCACCTGGTTTGTGAAAGACGGTGTACTGCAGATTCCTGCCTCCGTCACCCCGTGGTTGCGCTTCCCCCTGTTCTGGCTTTCCCTGCACAACCTCCCGCAGGGACTCTATCACTGGCTAGTGCGCCGCGTGGTGAACCACGACGGTTACTTTGTGACTTATTTTCATCCTTGGGAATTCTACGACCTAAAAGACCATCCGGAGTTTAAAATGCCCTTTATCATCAAGAACCACAGTGGTCAGGAGATGGTACAACGGCTGGACCGGCTCGTCAAGATGTTGAAGAGCCGCCAGCAGACATTTATCACATATAAGGAATTCGCCGACCGGATGCTGCAGAAGGCTTAGACCCCTTCAGATTCACGTACAAGATAAACAGGACGCTCCTTGGTCTCGTAGAAGATACGGCCCAGATATTCGCCGATGATGCCCAGCGAGAGTAGCTGTACCCCCCCGAGGAACAAGATGACTGTCATCAGCGTGGGATAGCCTGCTACGGGATCATCCCAAATAAGTGTCGTGATCAGCACGTAACACATATATGCGAAAGCGACCGTAGACATGAGAAGTCCCAGGACGGTAGCTAGACGCAGTGGCGCCGTTGTGAACGACGTAATGCCATCCATCGCCAGACTTAGCAGCCGGAAGAAATTGAAGGAAGACTTACCCGCCAGACGGTCGCCCTGTTCGAAGAGAATCTCGTGTTTACGGAAACCTATCCAGCAGTACATACCTTTGGTATATCGCTGCGTTTCACGCAACTGTTTCAGGGCATCAATGCATTTACGGTCAAGCAGACGGAAATCGCCCACGTTTTCGAGGATTTCCACTCGCGTGGTCTTTTGCAGAAGATGGTAGTACAATAGGCTGAAGCGTTTGCGCAGCCAACTCTCCTTACCGCGTGTGATACGCTTCGCATAGACATCTTCGTAGCCCTCCTCCCATAGCTTCAGCATGTCGGGGATGACATGAGGTGGATGTTGGAGGTCGGCATCCATGATGACCATACAGTCGCCAGTGGCATAGTCGAAACCGGCCAGCATGGCGTTCTCCTTCCCGAAATTACGGGAAAGATCGATATAACAGATACGCGGATCACGTGACCTCAACTGTTTGATGACGTCGAGCGTCGTGTCCTTGCTGCCATCGTTCACCATCAGTACCTCCCACTGGTAGTCGGACTTTGCATCCATCAACTCCCGGAGTGCGGCATAGAGAGCCTCCAACGACTCGGACTCGTTATAACACGGAATAAGAATACTGACTTTCTTCATGCCTGCTTGCATTCATTAAGTTGGTGATAATCCTTCGTATACATTTCATAACAGAGCTTCAGCCAGACGATGACCACAGGCAGCGCCTTCAGGGCGTAGGGCTTGATCCACGTCTCGCGCAAGAACTTCGGTACCAGGTCGGAATGGGCCATCGTACAGAAGATAAATACATAGACCATCAGGGCAATGTCCCACTTCGAACGCTGCCAGGGGGCTGCCGTGTACCAGATGACCACGCCCACGACGGCAATGATATAGGAACTGTTCTCCGAGCCTGTGGAGAAGAGAACGGTGAACATCAGCACCGAGGCGAGCAGCGTCTGACGGAAGGCCTCACTGCTGTACTGTTTCAGTCGCAGATAAGGCAGGGCAAAGGTGATCATGCCTGGAATGATGAGCCAGAGGTCGGAGTAGTCGAGACAGCCGGTGGTCTTGCGAACGATACCCAGCAACGAGATGTTCTGGCCGAGGGTCATCAGGTTCTCGCTGTTTTTCTCGACTGTAGTGACCAGCCACTCGTGGTACTGGCCAATGATATATTCCGGACTGGAGATCAGCATCGGTGCTGCAAAGAGTACGATGGCCCAGAAGGCGAGGCTGCCGATAAACTTCACTTTGTGACGCGAGAAGAAGAAAAAGGCCAGACCGACGATACCGTAGACCTTTACCAAGGTGCCGAGTACGATGAGGAAGGCCGCCCAGAAGTCTTTCTCCTTGCTGATGAAATAGTAGCTCAACAGGATGATGGCCGCAATGGCGATATTGAACTGCTGCATCTGCACACCGTTGAGCAACTCATGGGCGCAGAACCAGTAGATGAAGACCTGCTGATACGTCGTAAAGTTGTTATGACGGATGGCTACGTAGAGTAGCAACGTCAATGCGACGAGCCACAGGAGCATACCCAGCCATGTAGGAGGGATGGCGAAGGGTGCGATGACCAGCGAGAAGGTGGGACCGTAGTGGTTCATGTCGAAGTACTCGGCAGGATACTCGATATAGAGAGGCAACTTGTCGACCACGTGCCAATAGACAGACTTGAAGATGAGGAAATTGTTCTCCCGACCGTGTCCGAAACGTGTCATGCCAGTGACGGCGATAATCATCCAGAGCCATAGCAAAGTACGACGGTCAGTGAGAAATAACTTGAGTTTTTCTTTCATTTGCTTCTATTTTTGTGCAAAGATACAAAAAAAAAGTGAAAAGTGAAAAGTGAAACGTGAAAAAATTATTATCTTTGCACCGATGAATGAGAGAAGTAAGATATCGGTCGTCATCAATACCTATAATGCGGCACAGTTTCTCAGGGAGGTCCTTGAGGCCGTGAAGGACTTTGACGAGGTACTCATCTGTGACATGGAGAGTACGGATACGACCCTCGATATTGCCCGTGAATATGGTTGTAGGATTGTGACGTTTCCCAAGGCCGACCATAAAAGCGCAGAGCCGGCAAGGACCTTTGCCATTCAGTCGGCGGCCTGTCACTGGGTGTTGGTGGTGGATGCCGATGAGATCGTGACGCCCCAACTGCGTGCACGGCTGTATCAGCATATCAAACAGGAGAATGCTGCAGAAGGATTGTATATCCCCCGTTTGAACAAGTTTATGGGAAAGACGATGACCTGTGCCTATCCCGACTATCAGTTGCGCTTCTTTATCCGCGAAGGTACGGAGTGGCCTCCTTACGTACACACCTTCCCGAAGGTCAACGGACGGTTGGACTATCTGCCAAAGGGTCAGAAAGAACTTGCCTTTGTCCATCTGGCTAACGACTCCATTCATACCATCATGGAAAAGGACAACCGCTACAGCGACAACGATGTGGAGAAGAAAGCACATAAGAACTATGGTGTGGGAGCTCTGCTCTGGCGACCGTTTTGGCGGTTCTTCAAGTGCTATGTGATGGAGAGTGGATGGCGTGACGGTGTTCACGGACTGATCTATGCAGGGCTGAAGGGCGTCTATCAGTTTGAACTCGTAGCGAAAATCATTGAGAAGAGAGTGAAGAATAAATAGCGGAGAGACAATGATGTATTATCTGGTGTATGGTGTCTTGTGGCTCTTTTCTTTGCTACCGATGTGGGTGCATTATGTGATTGCAGACGGCATCTATCTGATTGTTTATCGACTTGTCGGCTACCGTAAGAAACTGGTACGCAAGAATCTGGCTGACAGTTTCCCTGAGAAGACGAAAGAAGAGTTGCAAGCCATAGAAAAAGGCTTTTATCACTGGTTCTGCGACTATCTGGTAGAGACCATCAAGATGATGACCATCAGTGAGAAGAACCTGAAGCGCCGCATGGTTTTCAAAGGTGTTGAAGGGGCTGACGAAGTATTGGAGAGCGGCCAGTCTATAGCCCTTTATCTGGGACACTATTGCAACTGGGAATGGGTCACCTCGATGCCGCTCTGGGTCACTCCGAAGGCGCATTGCGGACAAATCTATCACGTACTGGAGAATGCAGCTTTTGATAAACTGTTCCTGAAACTGAGAGAGCGTTGGGGTGCCGAAAGCATACCGATGGCAGAGACGTTACGACGCGTGGCCACCTATCGCAAGCAAGGTCAGCCGATTATGATCGGCTACATCTCAGACCAGGTTCCATTCTGGAATAATATTCACCACTGGCTCGACTTTCTGAATCACGATACCCCTGTGCTGACGGGTACCGAGCGCCTGGCTCGAGGGGCCGGACACGCCATCTTCTACCTCGACATGCATCGCGTGCGCAGAGGCTATTACGAGGCAACGCTCAAACTCATTACCAGAGATCCGAAGCAGACGAAGGATTACGAACTGACTGATGCTTATTTCCACCTGTTGGAAGAGAGTATTCGAAGGGATCCGGCGTGTTACCTTTGGACGCACAACCGCTGGAAACGGACACACGAGGAGTTTAATCTGCGCTACGACGAGACCACAGGGCGAGTGGATATCACTTCGAGTGTTGAGGAGTTGAGGAAGGAAGGAGTCAGGAGACAGGAATCAGGAGACAGGAGTGAAGAATGATTTTCGTACACGATAAGGGTCGGATGGCCAATAATATGTTGCAATACGGACATGTCTATGCCTGGGGTAGGGAACATGGCCGCAAGACGGTGTCAATGCGTTTTGCCTATAAGTATCCGTGGTTTCACATCTGTCATACCCCTTATCATCATTTTCTTACTTATGTCTTTGCGAAGTATGCGGCCAAGTGGAAACTCATACCTACCGTCCGCTTCGATGAGGAGAGGGCTGACTATAGCTGCGAGGAAAAGCAGATGCTCTGTCGGAAAATGATTGTCGTGGGCGGCTGGCAGGCACGATGGTATGATCTCTTTCTGAAATACAAACCTGAGATTCTGCAACTTTTTGCCTTCGATGAAGCAGTTAAGGTCCATGTGGATGATGTGATGCATCAGATTCCTGCTGAGACCTTGCGTTTAGGCGTGCATATCCGGCGTGGGGACTATCGCACATGGCAGGGAGGGAAATACTATTATACCGATGATCAGTATCTCAGTGTTATCCGTCAATTCCTGGCCTTGTATCCAGATCGGCAGACGGTGGTTTTTATCTGTGGTAATGACCCGGAACTGGATCAGGAGAAATATCGTCAGGCACTTTCAGGTCAGACGGTGGTCTTCCCAGAAGGCAATCCTGCGGAAGATATGTATCTGTTGTCACGTTGTGACTATCTGATGGGTGCGCCGAGTACCTTTACGCTGGTGGCCTCGATGTATCATGACACGCCGCTCTATTGGATCAAAGATCCTCAGGTTCCTCTGACGGAAAGCGCTTTCGGTCATTTCGACGATTTATTCCAACAGATTATTTAGCAGACTGTCAGCATCAATGGTCTCGTTGATGATTCGCTTCGGATAGCTGTATCCTGAAGAGAGCACATCCCGATCCTGATGATAATAAGGTGTGCGAAGACCTGAGAGATGGAAGAGCAGCTGACAGACATTATCGAGCATTGCCCGTCGTGAGGTGGCTTCCCGGAGTTGCGTGATATGTTCAGGATGAGTGGCTGCATATTTATCGGAGCACCAAACGACGAATGGCACCATATATTGCCATCGGAGTACCTGACGGGGGTCACTGCCCATGTTCCAGTCATCGCGTCCGAGGTTCTCACGGTAGTCGTAGACTTCTTCACCATGATCGGACAGGTAGACGACAATGGTACTCTCATGGGCATAGAGATTGATAATCTGTTGGAGTACGTAGTCGTTATAACGTGTGGCATTGTCGTAGTGGACAATATCCTCTCGCATATCTTCAGTAAGCCAAGACTCCTGACGGAAACTGAGACTATCCTCATCATAATAGGCAAAGTCTTTTGGATAACGGTAATCGAAACCGACATGCTGTCCTAGAAGATGGAAAAGCACCAGTCTCTTTCCACTCTCCTTTTCTCCTTCTCTCCTTCCCTCTTTCCTCTTATAATACTCCACCAACTGTCCGTCGAACTCGAAGGTACTATCGTTGGTCTCATGGTAACAGGCCTTCATGATTTGCGGATGATAGAGGTAAGTGTTCAGGGAGTAAGCAAAAACAAAACCCATATCGAAGTTCTTCTGGTTATCGTACATGGCCACATGGAAACCGTTCTTCTTATAGACGGCCGTGAAGGGCGGTGCCGAAGACCAGTCTTCATGATGCCCCAGGCTGTTGCAGCTGAGTAGGTTGCGGATGACGCGCGTCGTCTGGTTATAAGGACTCACCATATCTGTGAAGACAAATAATCGACCTTCTTGTTGTTCGTGACTGAGGAAGGGAGTGGTCTGCAGAGGATAACCGTAGATGGCTGCGTGCTCACGGATATAGGATTCACCGATGACGACGATGACGTTCAGCGAGTCATCGTTTGTGTCCTGGGGGAGAACTTCTATTTGTTCTGCCAGTCTGATGACTCTCGACATCTCTTTCTCGGCGATGCTCATGTCATAGAACGAGACCACAACCTTGGTGACGAGGTCATCCGGATTACGCTGGTGACTGCGCCACTCATCTACTTGGTTCATCTCCTCACACTGAAACAGTTTGATGTAGTTATAACTGAAGATGATACCTCCGACCAAAAGGATTACCGCTATACTCTTGAGGATCTTTGTGGTCTTGGGACCCTTGCACCATTGATTAACTCTCAAACGGCTCTTCTCTGCGATGATATTCAGGACGATCATGCCAGCGACGCATAACGGGACTTGCCAGAGACGGGGCTTGTCGAGCATGGATTCCAGGAATTCCTTACTCTCGCGGGCATTGGTCTCTACGAACAACGTGATGACATTGGGTGAGATATTCATTCCGAAGATCCATTCGAGTACGATTTCCGTGGTGAAGAGTATATAAATAATGATATATGCCAATGCCTTCACAATACGGCTTTTGCATAAGGTGACAACAGAAACCAGAAGGTAAGCGTGCAGAAAGATGAGCATCCAACGGGGAATGGGGTTCTTTGTCACAGATATCCAACCTATCAGTACGATATAGGCCAGCATCAGCGGCCATTGTTCTACGATGGGTTTCATCAGGTTTACTTCCTTTATCTTCATACGCGGTTGGGGCTTAGGGCAAAAGACGGTCTTGTGTCATGCGTTCCATATACTGTTGGATAATGGCCTTCAGTTCACGCTCCATCTGCATCGGCTGCCTACCTACGAGGTTGTGCTGCATCAGCGAGTCGTTGAGCGCATAGAACCCGACGGTCTTCTCACCGTCGAATTGCAGGACATGATCTTGTTTCACATACTGGTAAACACCATTCAGATAGTTCACGGCCCACGTGTCTTCTGTTGCAGTATTCAGCAGGTCGATGCCGAAGGCGAAATAGGGCTTTTGGTAATGAAGCATTCCCATCAGGGTCGGCAGAATGTCAATCTGTTGGGCTATCTTGTCTTGTATCTCAGGCTGTCGAACACTCTCAGGCTCATAGATGATAATCGGTGAACAGAATCCTCCAAGGTCGGTCTGATACTCTGCATGATCAGAGAGGTTGGTGTGGTCGCTAGTCAATACGAAGATGGTATTCTTGAACCAGGGCTCTTTACTGGCCGTCTCGAAGAACTTACCGATAGCCATATCCGTATAACGGATACATTTGTGAATCACGATGCCCTCTTCTGGATAAGCCTCTTTGTATTGTTCCGGCACGACATAGGGATGATGACTGCTGGCGGTGAATACGGCCGTCATGAAAGGCTCCTGCATCTCCGACATCTTCTTGGCATAGTATTGCAGGAAGGGCTCGTCCCAGATGGCCCATGTACCATCGAAGTCTTTCTCGCCCCCAAAGCGACGATCGTCTTCGTAGTCCTCACGTCCGTAATACTGTTGGAATCCAGTGGCGCGGGAGAAAGCCAGGAAGCCCATCGACCCTCGCTGTGCCCCATGGAAGAATGCTGTCTGGTAGCCTTCGTCTGCCAACAGTGATGCGATGCCGCTGACGTGGTTCATAGAGGCAGGTGTCAAGAAGAAGGGCTCCACAAACATCGGAATGCTCGAGAGGATGGAAGGCATCCCGTCGATGCTTTTCCGGCCATTACAATAGGAGTGTGAGAAGGTAGTGCTCTTCGCAATCAGCTGGTCCACGTAGGGGGTATAACCCTTGTAGCGTCCTCTCTCCAACGTCTTATTGAGCGCACCTATATATTCCCGTCCGAAGCTCTCGACAATCAGTACCACCACATTCTTCTTTGTCATAGGTATGGTGTCTGTTAGTGTATGGATAGGACTATAGACGGCCTCAATCTCCTGAGGATTGTTGAAATATTCAGGAACCACAAACACATCTTTTCCGATAGTGCGATAGAGTGAGAATGGGGTGTTCAGTACCAATGCAGCCTCGATAGGACGATCCACATACTGATTGGCATTGCTAATGGTGATAGGACGTACAGCAGTGGTAAAACCGCCTCGGATGCCTGCTACCACAAGGGGTGCTACAGCACAGAGCGAAAGCAGCATTGCCAGGTCATAATGCCACCAGCGATAACGGCTGTTCTCAAGTCCTGACTTACGGTAAAATCTGTAGAGCGACCAAACCACTAAAGCGAAAATGAGTACCAGATAAAAGTGGCTGACGGTTTCCTTGAAGAAGATCGAACCGAGGTTCCCTTCATTCGAGAATTCGCTGAAGACCGTCGTTGTCGTTCTACGCATAGTGTACTGGAAGTAGACGCTGTCGCAGAGATCCACCACGAGTGCCAAGGCGTTGATGATCACAAAGACCCATCGGCAAACCTGTTGGTAGAGGTTGTTCTCCTTACGATGCCAGGGCAAAAGCATCAGTACGATATATGGGATATTTGTGACGAGAATGGCAGAAGTGTCGAAGACCAGTCCGCCTGCGAACATCTCACAGAGATGGGTGAAGGTGAGCCCCTGCTCAAAGTAGCTGAAGTTCACAAGCAGATAGATGATACGTGCCAGGAAATATACGACATATATCATCAGCAGATTGCAGATGGTTGCTGCCAGAGGTCTCAATAACACATTTACCTTTCTCATCTTCTAATTCTTCCCTTTCTCCTTCAGGTCCTTTGTCGTGGCTTGAAGGATGGCCTTTCCCATTTTTACCAGTCGTGACGTCTCACTACTCTTGTTGGTCATAACCTGCTGCGATTCCAGATCGTATGCCATAAATCCCGTACTGTCTGTCAGCGAGAACCCATTGTTGAAGTTGTGTGTGGCAAAGGGATACCTGTAGGACTTGCTCAGTATGTCACGACTCCAAAGGAAGTTGTCGTGTGGTAATCGCAACTGTGCCAGCAAGGTGGCAGCAAGGTCTGTCTGGTTACAGAATGTGGCGATGTCCTGATGTGCCTTAACGGCTCCACCTGTCCATACCAGTGGAATCTTGTTGCGAAGAGGTTCTGACTCTGTATAGCGACCATAGTCAATGCTATGATCAGGAAGGAAGACAATCAACAGATTCTTCCATTGTGGAGTCTGCTTCAGTTTATTGATGAAATCACCAATACACTGATCCAGATAGAAGAAAGCATTGGGTACTTCTTCCTCATATTTCTTCACAGGCACATCCCACGGCTGATGGGAGCTGAGGGTGGAGAAGCCGATGAGGTAATGCTCGTCCTGAGGCATCGAGGTGATCTGCTGATAGAGCGTACCGAAGGTGATGTCGTCTCTTACCCCCCAGTTAGCGGAGTTCTGTTCTTCGCTGTTGTAATCGGCTTTCCATGTGAGTTTCTCCCAACCCGTAGCAATCAGATAGCTGCGCATATTCGTGAAATTGATGTCACCCCCATAGAGATAATAGGTGTGATAGCCCTCCTGTTGCAGACTGGAGGCGATGCTAGGTAGGAGATAGGTCTTCTTAGGCATCTTCATGACCGACGATGTGGGAAATGAGGGGTAGCCGCTGTAGGTGCAGACCGTCCCGCGGTCTGTCCGCCAAGTGTTACCGTAACAGTTGGTAAAGTTGATGCCTTCTGTCTTCAACCGCTGAAGGTTGGGCATGACATCTGACAGGAAGTCACCTGCACTCTCCATCAGAACAATGACAATATTTGGACGTTCTGTTGTCAGTAGAGTATCTGTATCTACGGAAGTAGTGGGATACAGACCTTCCATCAGCTTGTTACACTCGTCGTCAGTATAGAAATTATAGTCAACGATATTGTTGGCCGTTTTCTCGAAAGAGGAGAGGAAACTGAATACAGGATTCACAGCCGAGTGGTTGAGAAACTGGTTCTGTGAATAATACACCTGTCCAACGTTGGTTGTCGATTCATCAAGTCCCCCACGGATGCCAATCACGAAAAGAGGTATGCAGATGATGTAAAAAGCAGTCTCAAGTGTAGAACTGAGAACTGAGAACTGAGAGTTTCCTGCCGCTATTCCACCCTTCGGATATCCCCTATAAATTACCCAGGCTATGATGACTAGAATGACGAGTCTTAGTAGCAGATAGCCCGTCGATACGCTGGCAGCCATATCGCCAGGCGTGTCGAGGAATTGCAGACACGAAGCATCAAGTTTGAATCCCCAGAAAGGATAGAGGCTGGTGTCAGCCACAAAGGCAAGTGCAAAGGCGATGGCGATGATGATGAAATAGATGCGGAGGCTCCACCTCAGTATCTTTTCATTTTTCCACCAGACACTGACGAGGGTCAGCAGAAAAGGAATGATGAGGACATAGAGCGCAGTAGAGAGATCCAGTGAAAGTCCGTGAGTGATGACCTGCCACACATCGCCCGAGGTAAACTCATGCCCATTCTTACAACAGAGCATAAAACCTACCTTTGCGATGATGAACACCATCACCGTCCAAAGGTAAACCTTTATTAGAAATGAAACTCGCCTATAAAAGTCTTTAACGCTCTTCATCTCTCTGGTAATCATACCTCTCAGTTCTCAGTTCAAAACTCTCAGTTCTCTAGACTTGTTGCATGTCGTGCAACTTCTTATAGTATCCGTCGAAACTCAGCAGTTCCTCATGTGTACCACGTTCCACAATCCTTCCCTCGTGCAGTACGCAGATCTCATCAGCATTCTTGATCGTTGAGAGCCTATGGGCGATGGCTACCGTCGTACGCGTCTTCATGAGCCGCTCCAATGCATCCTGTACCAGTCGTTCACTCTCTGTATCCAGTGCTGAAGTAGCTTCGTCCAGAATCAGGATCGGCGGATTCTTCAGAATGGCTCTGGCAATACTCACACGCTGACGCTGACCACCGGAGAGACGACCGCCGCGATCACCGATATTCGTATCAAACTCAGCCTCTGAAGCCATGATGAAGTCGTAAGCGTTGGCAATCCTTGCGGCCTCCTCGATGTCGTCCTGAGTGGCATTTTCTACGCCGAAGGAGATATTATTGCGGAAAGAGTCGTTAAAAAGAATGGCCTCCTGATTCACGTTACCTATCAGTTTCCGCAGGTCGTGAACACCGAGATCCTTCACGTTAATACCATCAATGAGCACTTCGCCCTCCTGGACATCGTAGTATCTGGGTATCAGATCCACCAACGTTGACTTTCCACTGCCGCTCTGTCCCACGAGGGCAATGGTCTTGCCTTTAGGAATCGTGAGGTTGATATCCTTTAGTACCCATATCAATTGTCCTGTCTCCTTGTCTCCTTGCCGATAGGCAAAACTCACATTCCTGAACTCTATTTGGTGCTCGAAGCTTGGCAAACGTTTGGGATAGACAGGCTCTTTAATCGTATTCTCAGCCATCAGAATCTTATCTACACGCTCCATCGAGGCCAGACCCTTAGGAATGTTGTAACTGGCTTTCGAGAATTCCTTCAGGGGGTTGATGATAGAATAGAGCATCACCATATAATAAATGAAGATAGGTCCTGAGAGCGTTTGGTTGTTGAGCACCAGTACGCCTCCGAACCACAATACGATCACGATCATCACCGTACCCAGAAATTCACTCATCGGGTGTGCCATCGACTGTCGGATGTTCACTCGCATGATGTCGTTGCGATAGGCAGAGTTGATGCTGTCGAAACGCTTGTTCATCTTTTCCTCCGCATTAAAGGCCTTGATGATACGCAGACCGCCCAGCGTTTCCTCTACCTGACTCATCGTATCGCTCCAGAGTGCCTGGGCCTTCACCGACTGTGCCTTCAGCTTACGGCCAACCCATCCCATAAACCAACCCATGATGGGAACTATGATGAGGGTAAAGAGCGTCAGTTGCCAGGAGATGAACAGTAGCATGGCGAAGTAACCGACAATCAGGATAGGATTCTTAAAGAGCATCTCCAATGACGACATGATGGAGTTTTCTATCTCCTGCACGTCGCCGCTCATTCTTGCAATGATGTCGCCTTTGCGCTCTTCAGAGAAGAATCCCAGAGGTAGGGCGTTGATCTTCTGATAGAGTTGGTTGCGGATATCCCTTACTACTCCTGTACGGATGGGTACGATGGTAGCCGACGACAAGAAATAGGCCCCCGTCTTCAATGCGGTCATTACCGCCAGGAAGAGTCCGATGAGCAGCAATGTCGTTGTCGCTCCCCAGTCTGCAATCATACCGTTCACGTAGTAGTTCATGTTGTTCATCAATACGTCCTGGATATTGGTCCAGTCCCAGGCCATCAGCGATGTTGCTGTCTCGCCATCCCCGGTCTTGAAGATAATCTGCAGGATAGGGATGAGGGCAGCAAACGAGAAGATGTTCAATATCACGGAGAGGATATTGAAAAACACCGATGCTACGAGGTATTTCTTATATGGCGGCACGAACCGCCTCAGTACATTCAAAAACTCCTTCATGTCTTATTATGCATTATGCATTATTAATTATGCATTCTCCGAGCAGCGTTGCGCTCGTAGAGCCGACGATGCGGACACGGACCGTCTCACCAATATGATGCCCGTTCTTGTCGAATACTACCATCTTATTCTGCTCTGTGCGGCCGCAGAGTTGCTCACGGCTGCGCTTTGAGAAGCCCTCCACGAGCACGTCGAACTCCTTGCCTTCATCCTTCTTGTTCTGGATGGCACTCATCTCTGTCTGCAGAGCGATAAGTTCATTCAGCCTGCGGATCTTCTCTTCCTCAGGCACATCGTCGGGCAAATGCTTTGAAGCGTAAGTGCCAGGACGCTCTGAGTATTTAAACATAAAGGCAGAGTCGTAGCCCACCTCACGCATTAAACTCAACGACAACTGGTGATCCTCCTCCGTCTCAGAGTGGTAACCCACGAAGATATCCGTTGAGAGTCCGCAGTCAGGGATAATACGCCTGATAGCTGCCACACGGTCCAGATACCACTCACGGGTATATTTACGGTTCATCAGTTTCAGAATCCTATCACTTCCGCTCTGTACCGGCAGATGAATATGCTTGCACACGTTTGGCATCTCTGCTATCACCTGCAACGTCTCGTCGCTCATGTCCTTAGGATGACTTGTCGTAAACCTGACCCTCATCTCAGGAACTTCCTCGGCCACCCTTCGCAGCAACTGTGGGAAAGTAATGTCTTGTACTCCCTGTTTCCCTGTCTCCCTGTCTTCCTTAAAAAGGTACGAGTTCACATTCTGTCCCAGCAGCGTCACCTCCTTATATCCACGATCTCTCAGGTCGCGCACCTCTCTGAGGATGCTCTCAACATCGCGACTGCGTTCACGTCCTCTGGTATAAGGCACGATGCAGTAATGACAGAAATTGTTGCAGCCGCGCATGATACTCACAAAACCTCCGATCTTATGGCCCAGACCGATTCTCTGCGGTACCACGTCCTTATAGGTCTCTGTGGTCGAGAGCTCGATATTCATCGCCTTGTGACCCGTCTCTGCCTGTGCGATAAGGTCTGGCAGTGAGAGATAGGCATCAGGACCTGCCACAAGGTCGCAATGATGATTCTCCAACAGATCCTGCTGCGCTCTTTCTGCCATACATCCCAAAACTCCGATAATGAGAGGATGCTTACGACGAATGGCCGCCAGCGCCTCCAGACGGTGATAAATCTTCTGCTCAGCATTATCTCGCACTGAGCAGGTGTTCAGGAATACGGCATCAGCTTCATCGATGTTATCAGTGCTCTCATAGCCAGCCATCTGCATGACAGAGGCTACCACCTCCGAATCAGCTACATTCATCTGACAGCCATAGGTCTCAATATACAATTTCTTCATTATATCTCTATTTTGCCTGCAAAGTTACGAAGTTTTTCCGAAAAAACATGTACCTTTGCAGCCAAAATGATAAAAAGGCCATGATTGGAGTATCAAAAACCTCGCTTTGGAATGAGTTTAAGGACTATGTGACGATCTTTATCGCCATGATGTCCTATTGTATCGGATGGAACATTTTCCTGTTGCCAAACAATATCACAACGGGTGGTGTGCCAGGTATTTCGTCTGTCATCTTTTGGGGTACAGGCATCCCTGTGCAATGGACGTATTTCGGCATCAATGCCATCCTTTTGCTGATAGCCCTGAGGGTACTTGGGTGGAAGTTCTGTGTGAAGACCATCTTCGCCGTTGTGGTATTGACAGTAGCAACGACTTACTTCAGCGCCAACTATCACGGTCATCTGTTGCACGACGAGCCGTTTATGGCTTCTATTATCGGCGCTGTGTTCTGCGGCTCTGGCGTGGGCTTGGGTTTGGCATCGAATGGTTCTACGGGAGGTACGGACATCATTGCCGCCATCGTGAATAAGTACCGTGACATCTCCTTAGGCCGTGTGATTCTCATCTGTGATGTGATGATTATTTCGTCCTCATTCCTTGTACTGAAGGACTGGGAGAAAGTCATCTACGGTTATGTGGTACTTTACGTGACGGCTTTCTGTATTGACCAGGTGGTGAATTCCATGCGTCGCTCTGTGCAGTTCTTTATCATCTCCGACAAATACCATGAGATAGGTGAGCGCATCAATCGTGAACCCCATCGCGGCTGTACTGTCATTGATGCCCAGGGCTTTTATTCCGGTCGCGATGTGAAGATGCTCTTCGTATTGGCCAAGCGTCGTCAGAGCGACCTTATCTTCCGTATCATCAATGAGATCGATCCTCATGCTTTCGTTTCGCAGAGTGCCGTCATTGGTGTCTATGGCGAAGGCTTCGACCACTTTAAAGTGCGTACGAAAAAGCCGAAAATGACGACGGAAGAGAAAGTTTAACCTAAAGATAACATTCTTTTTGATACAACATTCAGCATTTCTCCGTACCTTTGCAACCGAAAAGGAAAAGAGAGATGAAGAAAGCACTCATGTATCTGCTGCTGGCGCTAGGCATTTGCCTGATTATGGCGTTTATAGGCGGGGCCTTGGTAGGTTTCGTCTCAGGATTCATGGATGGCTATAACGAGTCTGTTGCTGGCACGACGGATTCGAAGGACATCCTCATTTCCAGCGGTATGGTCGTGGTGCTTCTGGCGTGTGTAGTGCTTCAGATTGTTTTTCTCCATTTTCGCTATGCGTCGTACGATGCAGGCTGTATTCCGAAGGCGCAACGCTGGAAGGTGATAGCATGGCTGATTCCTGCGATGGTAGGTCTCACCTTAATCTATCTTCTGATGTATAATCCTCTGGCAGATTCCAATGAGACCACCCGGAGTTCTTATTTCTGGATTAAGGAACATCCGTTTATCTCATTGCCTTATCTCATTCTGATAGAGGCTACGGGCGATTTGATTCTCTTTGGCGCCGTACTTCGTGAGATTTTGCAGTGGAAGCATTATCCACAGATAGTGTTACCGGTCTTTGCGGCCGTCCTGAGCTTCTCGTCAGGTCTTTTCAGTTCTACGATGCTCTTTGTTCCAGCCTTTTTGTTGGCGATGCTCGAGGGCTATATCTATGAGTACAGCCGCAGTGTCATTCCTGTGATTATCGCCGATGCCATTTTCTGGGTAGCGATGGTAGGCCTGTTGGGCGTTTCCATTCCAGGCTGGTGTTTCTTCGTGGGGTGTGTCCTGATTATCCCCAGCACCTATTTTATCATTCACACGATGGAACCCTACAAACCCATCGACTAACTATTCACTTTTCACTAATCACTATTCACTATCAGCTGCAGTCCCACGCCGCGGACAGTCTTTAAGTTGATTTTTGGCTCATCGGCGAGCAGTTTCCTAAGTTTGTTCACAAAGACATCGAGGCTTCGCGAGGCGAAATAGTCGTCCTCTGTGTTCCAGAAACGGCTGAGGATGGCTTCACGGCGCACCACATTATTCTTGTTGTCTGCGAGGATGGCCAGAATCTGTGCTTCGCGCTGGGTCATCGTCTGCGAGATGCCTGTATTGTCATCGCGTAGGGTGGCGTGATCGGCGTCCAGCGTGTATTTGCCCAACTTGTAATGACTCGTCTCCTTCTTTGTCTTTGCACCTCCACGCATCTTCATCAGGGCCTGGATGTGGGCATCCAACTCCTCTGGCACAAAGGGCTTCTTCACATAGTTGTTGATTCCCAGACGGTAACCGGCCTTCACGTCATTGGGTGAGGTGAGGGCCGAGGTGAAGATGATGATCACATTGCCGTCAGTCTCACGGATACGTTCTACCATCTCGAAACCGTTCATCACAGGCATGTCGATATCTGAGATGATGACGTCAGGATGGGTCTCTTCCCACGCTTTTACGCCTTCTTTGCCATTGGCAGCAGTCGTCACTTCATACCCGCCAATAATATCTTCCAGCCCTGTCTTCTCGATGTAGGCCAGCGATGCGTCGTCTTCTACTAAGAGTAATTTAATCATCTTTTTTCTTGTTTATGCGGTAGCAAATTATTCACTTTTCACTTTCGGAATGAACAACGTAAATTCCGAGAACTTATCCTTCTCACTCGATACGGTGACCTTGCCGCCGTGGGCTTGCATAACCTGATCCACGTAGTTCAGACCGAGTCCGAATCCTGAGACACCGCCCTTACGGTTCTTCTCATGTATCGCGGCACGTCCGAACTTGTCGAAGATCACCTGCTGCTCTTCCTTCGTCATACCGATACCATTATCGCGCACCTTCAACAGCACATGCTTGTCCGTATCAAAGGTCTTGATGCTCATATTGATGTCATCCTTCGAGTACTTAATGGCATTGTCTATCAGGTTGGCGATGGCCTCGGTCATATACTGTTCGTCAGCGAGGACGTGTTTTACTTCGAGGTTTATACTGACCTCGATGGGCTTTGCGGCCTTGGCCTTCGCCTTCTCCACGAGATCATTGATGATAGGCTCCAAGTCTATCTCGTTCTTGTTCAGGATGAGCTTTTTATTCTCCAGCTTCGAGATGGTCAACAGCTTGTTGACAAGTGCCAGCAAGTGCTCAGCCTCTTCCTCAATAATGCTGTAATATTTCTCCTTGATCTGCGGTTTGTCGTCCACCTTGCCGCTATGCAGGAAGTGGGCACCCATAATGATCGATGACAGTGGCGACTTCATATCATGCACCATCGCATACGAGAAGTCGTTCCTGAGTTCGGCCATCTGTTCCTGTTCTGTGATGAATCTCAAGAGCTGGACGATGATAATCGCAAAGAAACCCAGGATAATAGCGCTGATGAGAAACAGCGGACTGAGCCGTTGCGCCAGCTCCGGATAGGGGTTGTTCAGGGCCAGTCTGATGGCCTTCGACCCGTCGCGACGGATACTCACGGGCTTTGTCATCAGCGACCAGCTCGAACTCCGCTCATTATTCTGCCTCACCACCTTGGCTTCTCCATTTCCTCCTTCTCTCCTTCCCTCCTCTACTTCTATCTCCTGCACCGTGACATCACGGTTGATCTTTGCCACACTCAGCAACGAGTCCACATACGTAGCCACCGTTTCCAGCGAAATCTCCGAGTGGTATTTCCTGCTCAGCGCGTCGTTGATGCCTTCTACCGATGAGGCCAGCGAGAGGTTCCTGCGGGCTTCCGGCAGCCTCAGGGTGTCGTCAGCCGTCACATTGTCGGCACGGGTATAGCTCTCGTAGAACATGGCCCACGTCAACTGTGCCCCAGCCCGCTCTGTGATGTCCTTCGTCACCGAACGCCAAGTCATCCACATATAGATGGCCAGCAACAGCAACACCGTCACCGCACTCGCTATCGACACATATTTATATTTATTCGTATGCATGTCACTCGTATTCGTATGCATGTCACTCGGGGAAGTCGTAGACCAAATACTGCGTGTTCCGCTCCGTGGGATAGTTCGTGAGCTGTCCGGAGCGTGTGATAAACGACAGTATGCCGTTATAGACACCATGTCCGAAGGTGTATTGGCCACCGTAGATGTTAATATGGTGAATACGTCGGGCATCATAGCTCAGGAGCCGTTCTACATCAATGACAGGCATACCGTCGATGAGTACCAGTGATGGCCATGAATTGACGTTGGGTATCTGGTCCAGGGAGACAAACAGCTTTTGTACGTCATTGACTTTTCTTTTGCTGACGCAGATCACATATTCAACGAGTACCTCCCTGATGGTGAGGAACTGACGGTATTCGTCAAGATTATACGACAGGTCAGGTTTGGTGCCGTACACGGTATCATCATAGTCTAATGGTACTACTGCCGGTTGTTCTTTGATGGCTTTCTGGTGCCGTTGCATCTCCAGGGAGCGGGCTTCCACCTCACTGCGCTTGTAATGGAATACGAGATGTGGAAGCGCCTTGGGAAGCAAGACGGCAAACGGACTTTTCATCTCGATTGGCAGACTCACGCCTGTGGATGTTACGGCAGAGAGCACCAGCGGTTGCTTGCCATGAATGCCGTAGGTGTTGAATACCGCCATAGAGTCATTCTCCATCTTCCCCTCAAAATAATGTATCTGCTTGCCGATGATACTGAGGGAGGGCGTGATCTCGCTGCCCTTGAATGTCCGACCGTCATAGACGTTCTTGATACGTGCCCTGATCACGTGTCCTTCCGTCTCACATACATCGACGGGTTTGGAGGAAGGAGGAAGTAGGAAAGTGTTGGGAGAAACGTCTGTCGTGGCAAAGCTCTCCGATTCGGAATCTGCTAATTTAACCCATTCGACATCATCGTCCACACTCTTGCGGAGGGGGTTGACGACAGCGACAAGCTGTTGCGCCACATTGGCGTTATCACGCGTATAGACCGATAGCACATAGTATCCGCTGTGGAGTTCGGCAGGCAGTTCGATCGTACCAGAGCCCTTCCCTTCGTGAAGACTCATCACGACACCAGCTGCCATACCCTGTGTGTCACAGAGTTCTGCGTAAGCGACGAGTGCACGGTCGGTCTCGAAGCTTACCCTCATCACCTCACCGGCGAGGTACCATGTGCGGTCTGTCTCTACGCGTGCAGCAAAGGTACTCAGTGCAAGCCCCCACACCGCCATCAGCGTTAATATTCTATTCCTCATCTTCAATGTTCAATCTTCAATGTTCAATCTTCAATAGCTTACGTTTTCTTTCAATTTCCAGAACTCAGGTTCTTCGATGTAGGCACCTTGCAACCTGACGTCGAGTTGATAGGGTAGAGCCCATGCCGTTCGCAGCTTTCCACCCATCATTCTTTCATCTTCCCATTCACACAGGTACCAGCCTCTTTTTACCCATTCGCTGCAGATCACCTCGTTACAGTCTTCAAGCCATGTGCGGGTGTCGCCTAGAATAGGACGGTAGATGGTGAAATCCGAGGCATTGAGGAAGAACCTGTAGTCGCTCGTGTTCAGCGAACAGCCTACAAATCCTATCGCGCGCTTCCCCGACGTGCGACAATGGATATTTGTCGGGAGCGACGACGGCAGAGGGGTAAACAGCCCGCCCATCTCCGAACCCGCCTGACGACGAGCCTGTTCGTATTCGTACTCTGCCTTTGAGATGGCACGCTGATGGACCAGTCCGCTATACCTGTAATAGAGATACTGACTGCTGTTGCTGATGTCGTAGATCTTGAGCTTCTGGATGTGTTGATGATCGTAGTTCGTGCTCGACCCCAGGATGATCGTCTTGTTTCTGCCGTCCTTCCAGCCCCACCTCGGGAACTGGTCAGGGCGAAGCTCATATCGCATCTCTTCTACATTGAAAAACACGTCGGTCGTATATTCAGGATGCACTTCCCACGTCTCGTCGTAGGTCCAGGAATAGTAGTTGGTCTTGCCTGATTCAAACGGCGTCTCAGGGGTGACGAGGATGTCGATATCGCTGGTTGGCGTGTTCTGTACTCCCCTGACATCTGCAATCTTCTCCGTGCGCAGGGGCTTCTGGGGGTCTGATTCATAGACGTCGCCATCGATCTCGATATACAGGTAATACTCCACGTCCGGCGAGAGTTCGCCCACCATACAGATGTACCCGCCCTGCACGCCACTTTCCAGTGCCTCGTATTCCGAGCCGTCACTTCCGCGTACGGAGACTTTCGCGTTTGTTACCACACTTGATTGATAGTCGGCATTGACAGGCAGCGAACGTGTCAGGTAGAACGTATTCATCTTCGAAGAGCAGATGGCGCCTTCCACGACGAGGATGTCTGACTCGTCTTCTGGTAGGACTGCCTCATATTCCTCGATACAGCCCGACAGGACGACACCTGCTATCAGACACAGTATAGTATGTAATAGTCCTCTTTCCATTAGTTGAATCGTATATTAAGTGAGACGTATGGGATGGCCGTGCCAAACACCGATAACTTGTAGCCCTTGACGTCCGAACCTTCGTTGACGTAATAGATGTTATAGGCGTTTTTGCGGGCAAGGGCGTTATACACACCGACAGAGAATGAGGTGTGCAGAAAACTCGTCAGCTTGTGAGTCGGTTCGATATTAAATGCCAGATCCAGTCGCATATAGTCCGGGATACGGTATTTGTTGCGGTCTGAATAGAAGGGCATATACCGATGGTGATACGTGTCGTAGTACTTGCCGGCAGGTACCGTCGTCGGACGGCCTGTGGCATAGTTGAAGTTACTCGAAAGGCTGTATCTCTCCGTAAACTTCAGGTTGAGCACGGCCTTCACCTCGTGGGGCCTGTCATATTCCGAAGGATACCATTCGCCGTTGTTCAGCGGTGCTGCTACACGTTTGTCATCCTGACGGAGCAGCGAGCGCGAGAAGGTATAGCTGACCCATCCGTTGATCTTTCCCAGGGGTTTCTTCGCCTGAAGCTCAATGCCGTAGGCCTTTCCGCTGGTCGAGATGACGTCGGTCTCCAGGTGGTGGTTCATCAGCAGGACGGCCGAACTGCGATAGTTCAGATAGTCGCCAATATGTTTGTAGTACACCTCCGCCGAGAGTTCGTACTCCCCTCCCTGTCTCCTTGTCTTCCTGCCTCCTTGTCTCCCTATCTCATAATAGATTCCCGCTGCCACCTGCCAGCCGTTCTGGGGCTTGATGTTATAGTCGGAGAGCTTCCAGATGTCGGTAGGCGACATGATGGACGTGTTCGACACCTTATGGATATACTGGTGCATGGTGTTGAAACCGGCCTTCACCGAGAGGTTCTCCTCGAGGGCATAGCGTGCCGACAGACGTATCTCCGGTGCATGATAGGTCTTGAAGATACCGGTCTCATGACTGGTTTCCGACAGGGTCTCTTCCGAGGGGAGCTCTCCGCCATAGTAGTGGTTCACGTCACGCGGGCCGAGGGCATTGAACATCGTGTAGCGCAGACCTGCCGAGACCGTCAGCTTTTCGGTCAGCGAACGCTCGTAGTCGACGTAAGCGGCACTCTCTAGGGCCTTTTCCCGCTGCAACTCGTCGGGTTTGATGTACGACATCTCATCGGCAGGCTCATACTTTCCTGCCTGCACATTGTAATGCTGCATGGTGAGACCGTAGCTGAGGACCTGCTGTTCCGACAGTCGCTGACGGATGTGCAGCTTACCCCACAGCTGGTCGATGCCGAAACTCAGTCGTGCTGCACTGAAGGGGACGCTCTGGTCCTCATTGAAGTAGTCGTAGTGGTCGAGTCCGGCCGTGCCCGTCACCGTCGTCTTCTCATTCAGGATCGAGCGCCACTCGGCTGAGAAGTTACGGTTCTGATAGCCGTAGTTGTCGTCTGAGCTGAACGAGAACTTATCCTTACTCCAATAGCCGTAGAGCTTCAGACGGTGCATGTTGTTGAGTTTCCACGTCAGCACGCCGCCGAGGTCCAGGAAGTTGGCTCTGCCGTCTTTGTAGCCGCTGTTCTCCGGCAACTGTTTGAGTATCCAGTCGCTATACGTCGTACGACCGTTCAGCAGCAGCGACACGTGGTCTCTCACGATAGGAATCTCGAGACTCGCCTTACTGGTCAGCACACCGATACTGGCCGAACCCGTCAGTTTCTGCATGTTTGCCTCCTTCGAGGTCACCTTCAGCACACTGCTGATGCGACCGCCATATTCTGCAGGCATGCTCGACTTGAACAACTCCACATCCTCCACGGCATCAGAATTGAACGAGGTGAACAGGCCGAACAGATGCGAGGGATTGAACACCGTACCGCCGTTGAAGAGTATCAGGTTCTGGTCTGTCGCTCCGCCTCGCACGTTGTAGCCGCTCGAAGCCTCGCCGACGGTGGTGACGCCTGGCAGCGTGAGTACCACTTTCATGATGTCCGACTCGCCAAAGGCCGACGGGATGTTCTTCAGCAGCTGGGGCTTGAACTTCTCCGAGCCCATGATCGTACTCTTCACCGTCGACTGCCTGCCGGCCACGACAACGATCTCTGCCAGTTCCTGGTCGTCGGCGATACTGGCCTTGGCCTTCTTAACGCCTGGAACGATATAGGTCTTTGTATTTGCCGACCCCACTGCCATCAGCGTGTCACTGTCCAAGACGGGAATGCCGGTGATCAGAGAGTCGATGGGGAGTTGAGAACTGAGAACTGAGAACTGAGAGTTTGCTACCGCTGCTGGCTTGCTACCGGAGGGACGCAAGAACTCTAAACTCTCAGTTCTCAGTTCTCCACTCTTAATATTCTCCACGACCTCCGTCAGGCTCTTCTCCCTTTCCCGTTTCGAGAACGACAGCCGGTTCTGTCTGACAAACTGCCTGATCTGCGTCTTCTGTTCAGGGAAGATCTTGGCGATGTGCGAGGCTCGCTTTACGTGATGTGCCTTCCCGTCAGGTGTCAAGAGTGCATAATGGCCTTCGGTAGCGAGGGTCTTCTGATAGCGCTTCTCTCCGAAGTCAAGTTTTTCGCCGTCGTAGGTCTTCCACATACTGTGATAGAGCCGCATGCCGTTTTTGCTGCCATCGCTGAGAAGGGCCGCATAGCGGGTACTATCCTCTGGGTCAGTCACATATCTGTGACCGTCCATCTCAAACCAGTCCACGTGTTCCTTCTCTGGCACACAGATGGCGTTTCCTACAGGTGTGAGCACGACTATCCGCTGTTCCAACTGGTCGAAACGCAGCTGCACGTTGTCATAGACCACACCGTAGTAGCTGACGCGACCCGGGTAGAAGTTGATGTCGCCTTGGTAATAGGGCAGGTCGTGCCACAGCCACGTCGGGTACTGCGGTTCTATCACACCCACATACAGGCGCGCAAAATTAGAGGGCGAGGCAACATGCTCCTGACCCCTCGTTTGCTGTACGATAACCATCATACAGGCAAATATCATCAATAATCTTTTCACCTTATCACTTTTCACTCTGCAAAATTACACCTTATTCTATAGATATAATGCAGCGAAGGTTAAAACCTTGCACGAAAAGCAGAATATTTAACATAGTTTCACCATTAGAAGCAAACACCGAGTGGCAGAGTAATCAAGTAACTAGAACTGACCCCGTGATTCACTGACCCACTATTGAGCTGACAGCACTTTATATCTGCGCTGAAGTGCTACTAATACGCTACGCTCAGCCAAAGGATTCAGCCCTCGGAATGTTGTGCGGCTCTTCAACTCCGACAACGGCATTTCCAATAGCAGTTTGGCAATGCATTCGTCAGCAAAGGAGTTCGACACCACATTGACACCTGTAAAATCGAGTACGACCTTCTCATCGCCATTAATAAGCTGTAAAAGCTTCTGACGGAGTTTCTGACCCATGTCACGTGTTCCGAAATCCGTCCCGTAGTCTATGAATTTAAATTCTACCATAGTGATTCCAATTCGTCTGTTTCCACAAATGACTCGTTATATTCTTCGGCAACATCAGCACGGTGGTCAACAATTTGATTGGGGTCAATCTCCTCACCCGTGCCGATTTCCATATAGATAAGCGTACCCTGCCAAAAACCGTTTTCGATGACTTGAGTACTTCCTTCCTTGATGATTAGCTTATGATAGCCCGAATGCAGGATAAACTCTTTACCGATGCTGTCAATAAGTCTGGCCGTGGTATAAAGTCCAAACCCCATGCCTTTACCATCCGTTATCGTATCTTCAAGGCACAACTTAAGCGCTTCTGGTTCAGTGATATCCTTGTATTTTTCATTCTCTGCAAGCGATGCCCTGATGCCCATACCATCGTCGGCAATCAGAATACGCAAGGTCTTTTGGGAATCATCATAATATGTCATGGCTGTGCCCAATGGCTTACCGGAATGAATATGTACATTATCCATCATCTCATATAGACAATAGCTCAAAGCTTGAAGCACACTGACTTCAATCTCAAAATGAGAAGTCATGGCTTTGACAACATCCCGATATACATTGTTTAATGTCTGAGCATCAAACACATCTATTGAGACGTTATTTGTATCTTTGAAATATTTCTCCAGAATGAATGCAACATCCATGACCTTAAACCTTTTATTACTTCTACGCTGCAAAAGTACGAACTTTATTTCATATTTCCAAATAATTCTCTAATTATTCATATAACTCCCTTGTGTCTAATGCGCGGCAAACTTACACCAGGTCAGTCACGGCACTTTGCGTACATAGTTCTTGTTTGATTTTGCCTGATTTGCGTACAAAAGTACACAAAAGGTCTGAAAAACACAAAACAAAGCCGTAGATTTATCAATCAATGCCTTTGATTTAATAAACATTGTCTTTGTTTTAACAGACATTGACGTGGTTTTTGCTTTAGGACGGCACTCCGCACCCTTTTGCACGGCACTTCAGAACCTTTTGCACGGCATCTCACGTCTTTAATCAAGCACCTGCTTCGCAGTGAACCAAAAGGAGCGAAGGAGAAACAGCGTTCTTCCATCTACTTTTTCGGTCTTGCGACCGATTGAGGACTGATTGGGTGGACTCCACAGACGGCGGTTTGCCGTCGTAGGCAAAAAGTTGTCATTGTTGTCATAGTTGTCGTTAAAAAACTATCTCATTTAACCTGGCACTAAAGTATAATTTTACTTACAGTAAAGTCGGAGTTTAAACCAAGTAAAATAGCCGTCCGGCGGCGCGTGGCAAAAAAGCAAAAAATTAACGGCTGTTAACACTAAAATAATATGAGGTTTCAAAGAAACTTCGTACCTTTGCAACCATGTTGACAGAAAAGACGATGGAGAAGCTGCGGATACTCGCAGAGTCGGCGAAGTACGACGTGTCGTGCTCGTCGAGCGGTACTGTGCGCAAGGGTAAGCAAGGCATGGTGGGCTCGACCGTTGGCGGTGTGGGCATCTGTCACTCGTTTGCCGACGATGGGCGTTGCATCTCGCTGCTCAAAGTCATGCTGACGAACTACTGCATATACGACTGCGCCTATTGCATCAATCGTCGGAGCAACGACATCAAGCGGGCAACGCTCTCCGTCAGCGAACTTGAGGAAATCACGATGGAGTTCTACCGCAGGAACTACATCGAGGGACTCTTTTTATCCAGCGGCGTGGTGCGCAATCCAGACTATACGATGGAACGACTGACAGCCATCGCTCGCGATCTCAGAACCGTTCATCGCTTCAACGGCTATATCCACCTGAAGAGCATCCCCGGCTGTTCGCAGGAATTACTCAACGAGGCCGGCCGCTATGCCGACCGCATGAGCGTGAACATCGAGATACCGAAGGAGGAATCGCTGAAACTGCTAGCGCCCGAGAAGGACCACAAGAGCGTGTTCCAACCGATGAAGCTGATTCAGCAAGGCGTGTTGGAAAACAAAGAGGACCGCAGGAAATATCGCCATGCGCCGCGATTTGTGCCTGCAGGCCAGTCGACGCAGATGATTGTGGGGGCGACGAAAGAGACGGACAAGGATATCCTGCAGATGTCATCGATGCTCTACGGACAACCGACGATGCGGCGTGTGTATTACTCGGGCTATATCAGCGTGAACACCTACGACCCGCGACTGCCTGTGCTCAAGCAGCCGCCATTGGTGCGCGAGAACAGACTGTATCAGGCTGACTGGCTGCTGCGGTTCTACCACTTTAAGGTCGATGAAATCGTTGATGACCAACACTCGAATCTCGACCTCGAGGTGGACCCCAAACTGGCGTGGGCACTCAGGCATCCGGAGTACTTTCCTGTGGACATCAATACGGCTGATTACGAACAGCTATTGCGCGTTCCGGGACTTGGTACGAAGTCCGCCTGGCTCATCGTGAATTCGCGACGCTTCAATCGTCTGACCTCTTACGACCTGCGTAAGATGGGCGTGGTGATGAAGAAGGCGAAGTACTTTATTACCTGCAACGAACTCACCTCGCAGTTCTCGCAGCCCATCGTTGGCATCAACGAACTGCGACCTGAACGCCTCCGTCCCCTACTCATCAGCAAGGCCCAACAAAAGCGTGCCGCTGCCGAACAGCAGCTCTCCTTCGATTTCAAGGACGATACAGAAGAATCATCAATAACAATTTAAATAACAATGAACATGAAGAAAGTAATCATTTGCTTAGTGCTGGCGATGATGTCAGTGGCCGGATATGCTCAAAGCGTTGTCGGCAAGTGGGTAACAGAAGGTGGTGATTCTCAGGTGGAGATTTACCAGAGTGGTGACAAGCTGAACGGCAAGATCGTCTGGCTGAAGAAAGGCGACGGCCAGCTCGATGTCCACAATCCGGACAAGAAAATGCAGAGCCGCAAACTTGTTGGCGTCAACATTCTGACGGGTCTCACCAAGAAAGGCGACAAGTGGGAAGGCGGAAAGATCTACAATCCCAAGAACGGCAAGACCTACAAGTGTTCCATCTGGCTCGACGGCAACAACCTGAAGGTCCGTGGCTACGTCGCCATGTTCTACGAAACCCAGACTTGGACAAGGAAGTAAACACGCCCTCAGGCTTTGTACCCAATTATGACGGTATATGTGTTTGACGGAACGATGGACGGGCTGCTGACGGCGGTGTTCGACGCATTCAGCCTGAAGGAAGAGCCGCAGGAGTTGTTGGCGGAGGGCGATGCGCTGCCGCTGTTCTGCGAGCGGACCTATCACGTGACGACAGACGAAGAGAAAGCACGACGGGTATGGGCAGGACTGGAGAAAAAACTGACGCGCGAAGCCCTGCGGCTGATATCCGTCAGTTGGCTGTCGGAGCTGAGGGAACTGAACACACCGTTGTTCCTGTATATATGTAAGGTCTTTAAACTGGGGGATATCTCGCGGAACTTCGCCGACCCCGACGTCCTCGCCGTGACGAACATCGCCCGACGGGTGCTTCACGAACAACTGCGGATGAAGCAGTTTATCCGCTTCCAAAAGGCAAAGGACGGTACGTATCTGGGCGTCGTCTCGCCCGACCATAACGTCCTCCCCATCGTCATCGACCACTTTCAGGACCGCTTCAACGACCAGCCGTGGCTGATCTATGATGCAAAGCGGCACTATGGTTACTCTTATGATGGGAAAACCGTCATCCGCGTGACCTTCGAGGACGAGGCCGCCGTACCCTTCGACCTGAGGAACGGCAAGATGGATGCCGAAGTGCTCAGCGACAACGACCAACTGTTCCAGGACCTCTGGCGCACATACTTCAAGGCCATCTGCATCAAGGAGCGCATGAATCCCCGCAAGCAGTTGAAGGACATGCCGCGCCGCTATTGGAAATACATGACGGAGAAGAATTAAAAGGTAAAAAAGTGACACAGAGATACGCATTATTTTTCGACATCGACGGCACGCTGGTGAGTTTCCAGACGCACGAGATTCCGCCGTCGACCATCCTCGCGCTGACGCAGGCCAAGGCCAACGGTTCGCGCGTGTATATCGCCACGGGCCGTCCGCCCATCATCATCACCAATCTGGGGGCAATCGAGCACCTGATTGACGGTTACATCACCACCAACGGCGCGCTGTGCTTTGTTGGCCATGAGATGGTGACCTGCCAGCCCATCGCCAAAGACGACGTAATGACGTGCATAGAGGATTGCCAGGAGAAAGGCAACAGCCTCATCGTCATCGGCCGGAAGGACGTGGCAGTCATTGACCCCAAGGGCGACGTCGACCGCATCTTCCGTCAGATGCTCGCCGTAAAGAACCTCGATCAGGCCTCGCCGCTCGACGTTGTGCTCCAGCAGGACATCCTCCAACTGACGGCCTTCTTCCCTGCCGACTACGAACCGGAGCTGATGGCCCGTATGCCGCAATGCGTGTCGGGTCGCTGGCATCCGGAGTTTACGGACATCACCGCCAACGGTGCCGACAAGGGCAAGGGCATCCTGGCGATGGCCCGCCACGAGGGTTTTGACCCCAGCCGCACGATGGCCTTCGGCGACGGCGGCAACGACACGTCGATGATTCTTCAGGCTGGCA
>JAEEGH010002848.1_pt1 | contig 46136 bp, 31 predicted proteins | sample 9134181 | NCBI WGS metagenome assembly JAEEGH01 (sample SAMN16246544, study PRJNA631951) | gut metagenome | biome: gut microbiome; feature: rumen; material: DP-attached | host: Bos | place: Iran: Karaj | collected 2018-10
GGAGTGTGATCTGGATGGTGGCCGGCGGTTTCGCCCTCGGTTATGGTCTGAACGCCTCTGGCTTGGCTGCAAATGCTGTGGAGAGCATTCCCTTTGCCGAGTTCTCGCCGCTGCTGATTCTGATACTGGGCGGTGCCATCTGCTACGTGCTGTCGAACTTCATCTCGAACTCTGCTACGGCAGCCCTGCTGATGCCTATCCTGGCTGTGGTCTGCGGTGCTATGGGTGACAAGCTCGCACCTATCGGTGGTACGGGTACTGTATTGATTGGTGTGGCCATCGCCGCTTCATCGGCCATGATCCTGCCCATCTCTACCCCGCCGAACGCACTGGCCTTCGCCACGGGTTATGTTCAGCAGAAGGACATGTCGAAGATCGGTATCATCATGGGTATTCTTTCGATGGTATTAGGTTTCGGACTGGTTTACCTGATGGGAACGTTACATTTGATTTAAAGGGAAGTTAAAGGGACAATACTCTGCTATACTGTTAGCAAGGTAATGTCCCTTTAACTTCCTTTCTTACTTATCAGCTATCTTACGGAAGCTCTGCAGCTTCTCACCGTAGCAAAGATCTCCACAATCGCCGAAGCCAGGGACGATATACTTGTGCTCGTTCATGCCCTGATCGATAGCAGCACACCATATCGTAGAACCTTCCGGCAAAGCCTCCTTTACTACCTCGATGCCCTCTGGGGCCGCAATGACACAACAGAGGTGGATCTTCTTCGGTTTGCCGGTCTGCAACAATGACTCGATGGCAGCTGCCAGACTACCGCCAGTGGCCAGCATCGGGTCGACAATCACCAAGGTCTTGTTCTTCACGCTCTGCGTAGCAATATATTCTGTATGCACGCCCACTTCGGTATGCTCGCGGTTGATATACATACGGAAAGCGGAAACAAAGCCGTTGTCGGCCTTGTCGAACACATTGAGGAAACCCTCATGGAACGGCAAACCCGCTCTGAGCACTGTCGCAACGACCATGTCATCCTTCGGCAGAGGGATGTCGAGGGAACCAAGAGGGGTGGTCACCGTTTTCGGTTTATACTCCAGGGTCTTCGACAGTTCATAAGCCATAATCTCTCCGATACGCTTGATGTTATGGCGGAAGAGAAGACGGTTACGCTGATAGTTCTTGTCACGCAACTCCGACATATATTGGTTGAGAATCGAGTTGCTCTTGCTGAAATCAATAACTTCCATAATTGGGGGATTTTAATTTCGTTCATGCAATGCCACGGAGTTGTTGGCGTACCAACTTCCGGGCGGTTCCCAAGCGATGCTCCACGCTCTTATAGCCTTCGCCCAAGCATTGGGAGATCTCAGCCACCTTCATACCGCCATAGATGTGCAGACGGTAGATCTCGCGGCAGTTCTCCGGCACACGGGCCAGACCACGCTCCAACTGTTCCGTGATGTCGCGGATGCTCAGTACAGACTCGGCAGATTCATCGATGGAATCGGTGTTTTTCAGATAGTGCTCATACGTTTCGAAGTGCGTACGACGGCGATAGAAATCGGCGATCAGGTTACGGGCGGTCGTATAGACCAAGGTCGGCAGGGTGATCTCAGTGATCATCTTGTCGGAGGTCAGAAGGCGGAGGAACACGTTCTGTACGAGATCCTCCGCTTCTGGCGAATGTCCGAGACGGCTGCTGACATATGCCAGCAGCTCGTCACGGTGAGTAACGTAATAGTTGGTTAAAATAAGTTGATTATTCATTGATAACCTTCTGAATGGTACCATCCTCATTGTAGAACAGGCGCTGTACCTTGAGGGAGCGCAGATGAGTGATATCGTTAGAAGGCACACAGTCATGATAGAACAGGAACCACTCGCCCTTGTATTGCACGATGCTATGGTGCGTGGTCCAACCTACGACGGGATCGAGAATGACGCCCTGATAGGTAAAAGGTCCGTAGGGATTGTCACCGATGCCGTAGCAGAGCATGTGGCTGTCACCCGTGGAGTAGCTGAAGTAATACTTGCCGTTATACTTGTGCATCCACGAAGCCTCGAAGAAACGATGAGGATCACCGGCTTTCAGGGGCTGACCATCCTTGTCGAGCACCACAACGCTGCGGGGAGCCTCAGCAAACTGCAGCACATCGTCGCTCATCTTGACTACAAAGCTTGACAAAGCAGGGATGTCAGCAGGCGCAAAGAGCTGCGTCTTCTTATCAGCGGCAGGACCAAGGTCGATGCCCTCTTTCACCAATTTCTGGGGAGCCTGGTACCACTGGAGCTGTCCACCCCAGAGTCCGCCGAAATAGCAGTAGATCTGTCCATCGTCATCCTTGAAGACACTGGGATCGATGGAGAACGAGCCACGGATAGGATGCTCCTGAGGAATGAACGGGCCCTCGGGCTTGTCGGCAATGGCCACACCAAGATGGAACACACCATTGTAGTCCTTGGCAGAGAAGATGAGGTAATACTTGCCGTCTTTCTCGACGACATCATTGTCCCACATCTGCTTCTCAGCCCAGGCGACCTGGTCAACATGGAGGATCATACCGTAATCGGTCACTTCACCATTTTCCACATCCTCCATAGAGATGACATGATAGTCCTTCATCTGGAAGTGGCCGCCATCGTCGTCGAAGGCAGCACCAGCCTCCCAGTCGTGGGAAGGATAGACGAACAATTTTCCGTTAAACACATTGGCAGAAGGATCTGCATAATAATCTTTCGGATAAAGATAACGCGGTTTCATTTGCTTTGGATTTTAATTGATAAACTATTCTTCTATTATTTGCTCGGCATGCTTCCGACGTGCGGCCAGCTCTGCCTGCATATTCTCATTATACTCTTTGGTGATCGGATAGAGATAGAGAGCTGCGATGCCCACGCAGAACAGCAGGGCTGGTACGATGCTCGACACGAGACGGATGCCCTCCATCGCACTCTCGTTCTGGATAGAATCACTGCCGGACTCATAGCCGAAAGCAGAGATGATCACACCTGCCACAGCACCACCAAGACCCAAACCTACCTTCAAGGCCATCGTGATGCCCGAGAAGCAGAAGCCAGTGGCACGACGGTAGCTCTCGTATTCTACATGATCGGCCACATCGGCAATCATGGCCCATAACAATGGGATGGTGGGCGCATAACTCAGCGACTTCAGGATGTTCAGCACGAAGAGCAGACCTACATCGGTAGACGACGGCAGATAGAACAGGAAGGTAAAGAAGGCCGTCAGGGTGAGACAGACGATAAACACCTTCTTCTTGCCATATTTATTAGCCAGATAGCGTGACAGCGTGATGACACCGATAAACTGCACGATTGCAGCGACAATATTAAATAAGGAGAAGCCCACAGCATAGGCATCTTCGATGGAATCGACCAAATTGAAGACGCGGAGGAAATCATAAAGTGACTTCTGGTCGACGTTGTACTGGAAATAGAAGCTCATGGCCGAGCTCCACATGGCAAGGGTGATAAACAGGGCGAACGTCAACAGGAACATCGCCGACCAAGGAATGTTGGAGATGGTGCTCTTAATGTCCTCCTTCATGCTCACCTCTTGATCGGGAGGTGGCTGGATGCGCTCACGGCTGACGAAGAACGTAATAACAAAGAACACGAGTGCGACGCACGCGAAGATAGCAACCGTGCAGACCCAGCCATGTTGGGGATTGTCATGCCCGAAATGGTTGACCAACGGGAGTGTCAGACCCTGTACCACAAACTGGGCAATGGTCACGGCAACGAAACGGATGGTCTGGATACTTGTACGCTCCTTGATATCGCTCGTCATCACGCCGCCTAAAGAAGTATAAGGTATGTTGTTGGACGAATAGACCGTCATCAACAGCATATTAGAGATGGTCGCGTAGACAGCCACCGTCGTTTTGTCTTCAATGCCGGGATTATAGAAAGCGAGGATATAGAACAGGCCGAAAGGCACGGCTGTCCAAAGGAGCCAGGGACGGAACTTGCCCCAGCGCGACTTCGTACGGTCGGCGATGAGTCCCATGGCAGGATCGACGAGTACAGCCGAAATGCTGGCAATCAACAAGATGCTACCCGCTATCGTGCCGTCGAGTCCAAAAACATCGGTGTAGAACTTCAACTGGAACATCACCATCATTTGGAATACGAGGTTAGCGGCAGCGTCTCCAAGGGAGTAGCCCACTTTCTCGCCAAATGATACGTTATGGTTGATGTTTCGTTTCATGCCGCAAAGTTACTGACTATTATGAAAATAGACATTTTGAAATGTCACATATGCTTTAGACTGTGTTTCATTTGGCAAGAAAAGAGGAAAAAATACCGAAGAAATCGATTATTTTTTATATATTTGCAGCATGAATCTGAAAAAACTATCAATCGTACTACTTGCCACCATCTGCGCTTCATTGACGTCAAGCGCAGTGGTCAGGCTGCCCCAATTGTTTCAATCGGGCATGGTCATGCAACGCGGTAAACCCATTCCCGTCTGGGGTTGGGCAGACAAAGGCGAACAAGTCACCATCACCTTCCTGAAGAAGACTTACACCACAACGGCCGACGACCAAGGCCGCTGGCGCATCGATCTTCCGAAGATGAAAGCCGGAGGCCCCTACACTTTAGATGTGAATAGTAACGGAGTGAATAGTGAAAAGTTGACCATCGACAATATCCTCATCGGCGATGTCTGGCTGCTCTCTGGACAGTCGAACATCGACGTGACCATCGAGCGCGTCTATCCGCAGTATGTCAACGAGATCGACCAGTTCAACAACGATCAGGTACGTCTGTTCCGTGTACAGAACGAGACATCCACACATGGCGTGAAAGACGATATCCGACCCACGACTATCAACTGGAAACCGCTCACCAAGCAGAACGCATGGCTTTTCTCTGCCGTAGGCTCGTTCTTAGGCAAACGGATGTTTGAGAAGAACAAGGTGCCGCAGGGTATCATCGTCAACAGCTGGGGCGGTACACCCATCGAAGCGTGGATATCGAAAGATTCGCTGCAGAAGGATTATCCCATGCTCGTGAAGCGCACGGCCATCTATGAGAGCGACAACTATGTCAGGGCCCAGATGCAGGCCAATGGTGCAGCCGGCAGACAATGGAACGAGATGCTTGACAAGGCCGATGCCGTGCAGGACTATATCCAGCCTGCATTTCAGGATGCCGACTGGAAGACCATCAACCAAGACGACTGGAGCTGGCGAGGCACAGGCACCGTTTGGCTCCGTCAACATATAAATATAGATAAGGTACACGCGGGAAAGCCCGCCCGATTGTTGCTGGGCACACTCTACGACCAGGATGTCACTTATCTGAACGGCAAGCAGATCGGCAGCACGGGATATCAGTATCCCCCGCGTCGCTATGATATCCCCGAGGGATTGCTCAACGAAGGCGATAATGTGATTGTCATCCGTTTCATCAACAAGAACGGTGCCGTTCACTTCATTCCCCAGAAGCCCTATATGCTCTGTTTCGGCGATGACCGTTTCTCGCAGAACCCTCTGCCGAAGGATGTAATTCCCCTCGGCAAGGAGTGGAAGTTCCACCTCGGTGCAGAGATGCCGCCTTGTCCCGGTGGCGATGTGTCGTTGCAGAACCTGCCCACCACGCTCTACAATGCTGTGCTCTATCCCCTGGCTCCTTATGCCATCAGCGGAATTGTCTGGTATCAGGGTGAGTCGAACACCGGCAACCCTGCCCCCTATGCCGACTATCTGAAGAAGCTGATGGGCTGTTGGCGCGACCGCTGGCAGGACCTGCAGATGCCCTTCTGCATTGTACAGTTAGCCAACTACGACGGTCGTCAACAGACCGGTTTCCCACGCCCGATTTCCTATCAGGCCGCACCTGTCAATAGCGGTTGGGCACAATTACGCGAAGCCCAGCGCACAGCCGCCAAGGCAGATTCCTACGCAGAATTAGCAGTCATCAACGACCTCGGTGAAACCGTCGACATCCACCCCTTGCGCAAAAAGGAGGTGGCCGAGCGTATCGGACTCTGCTTCGACCGTCTTGTATTCAACGACAAGAAGGTAAGCCTCTCGCCTGAGGTCATCTCTGCCGAAGTGAAGGACGACAAAGTCATCCTCACTCTCGACCAACCTATCCAGTCTGGTACGCTCCAGGAGTTCGAAATTGCCGATGAAATGGGGAAATTTGTGAATGCCGAGGCCACCGCTTCTGGCAATCAGATTGAAATAAAAGCGGCAGCAAACTCTCAACTCAAAGTCCGCTACGCTTGGAAAGACGATCCCCAAAAGGCGAATGTCCGTTCCCTCACTGGTCTCCCCATGAGTTCATTCGAATTAAAAATCAACAATAAACAATAAATAACAAAGTATTATGTCAACAACCAACGAAACCAAAGGCTTTTACAAGCTTTCCTGGCTCCAGCGCATCGGCTTCGGTTCCGGTGACCTGGCGCAGAACCTGATTTTCCAGGTAATCTGTACTTACCTGCTGTTTTTCTACACCGACATCTACGGACTGACGCCATCGGCTGTGGCCGTCATGTTCCTGGTAGGTAATGTGGCCAATGTGATCTGGGACCCCATTGTGGGCGCACTGATCGACAAGAGTAATCCCCGTTACGGAAAATACCGCTCCTATCTGCTGTATGTGGGTATTCCGCTTTCGGGCTTCGCCATCCTGTGCTTCTACAATGGCTTTGCTCCGTCGCTGATCTATGCCTACGTGACCTATATCTCCATGCAGCTGCTCTATACGTTCATCAACGTACCTTACGGCGCATTGAACTCCTCGCTGACGCGCGACACCGATGAGATCACCATTCTCACCTCCGTCCGTATGTTTATGGCCAACCTCGGAGGTCTGGCTGTGAACTCCGGTCTGCCGCTGTTTATTGCCCTGATTGCCGGCGCACCGTCCGACAGTCTGCCGAAAGACCCATCGGCTTGGTTCACCACGATGACCATCTACGCCATCGTAGGTTTCTGCCTGCTCTTGTTCTGCTTCACACAGTGTAAGGAGCGCGTGGTGATGGACGCCTCCGTCACTGAAGACGTGAAGGTCAGCGACCTGTGGATGGAGTTCCTGCGCAACCGTCCCTTGCGCGTGCTTGCCTTCTTCTTCATCACCGCCTTCGCCATGATGTCTGTGGGTAATGCCGCTGGTGCCTATTTCATGAACAGCAACCTGCACGGTTCGGCTGAGCAGCTGTCCATCTTCATGGCTCTGGGTTCTATCCCCGCCTTCATCTTCATGCCGCTCGTACCTTGGTTCAAGCGCATGGTGGGCAAGAAGAATATGTTCTATCTCTTCCTCGGTGCCGCCATCATCGGTATGGCAATGCTTTATTTCATCTCAAAGATGGAGAGCCCCAGCATGACAATGATCTATATCGCTCAGTTCATCAAGTCTACAGGTGTAATCGTGGCCACCGGTTATATGTGGGCCTTGGTACCTGAGGTCATCTCCTATGGTGAGTACACTACAGGTCGTCGCATCTCTGGTATCGTGAATGCGCTGACGGGACTGTTCTTCAAGGCCGGTATGACCTTCGGAAGCATCGTAGGTCCTGCTGTTCTGGCATACGTGGAATACGACAGCAAGGTGATCGAGCAGACACCTCTGGCCGAAGAGGGTATTCTCTGGCTAGTCTGCGTCATCCCCGCCATCCTGCTCGGCCTCGCCATCTTCATCATTTCAAGATACGAACTCACCGATGAGAAGATCGACGCCATCAACAAGGAGATTGAAGAGCGCAGTAAAAACGAAGAATAGAGTTTATTAAACAGCTCTCTCGTCTGAAGTTTTTAAGCCGGAAGTTTCATGCTTTCGGCTTTTTTGATGCCTCATTCTGGTTAAAGTGTGTTAATTACCGATACTCTCATGCAAGTTTCTCTCTCTCAGTGGATTTAATAGATAGAGAATAGTGCAGAAATGCCACAAGTGATCTTAATCGGTAACGACGAACAACGCTTGGTTAAACGGCTGCAGGAAGGCGACAAGACTGCAGCCAGAGAATTTTATTCCCTTTATGCTGATAGCCTTACTGGTATCTGTTCGCGATACATTGCTGATGAAGAAGACCTGAAGGATGTGTTTCAGAATACACTCGTCCACATCTTTTCCCACATAGCAGATTTCAAATATCGCGGGTCGGGTTCCTTGAAGGCATGGGTCACGAAGGTTGCAGTCAACGAGTCACTAAAATTTCTGAGAACAAAGGTACTGCACGAGACACTGCCACTAAGCAACGAAGCACCTGACGAAGTCGAGGAAGATTTTCCATCCATCAGCGATATTCCACCCGATATCATTCGACAGATGATAAACCGCTTGCCTACAGGCTACCGCACCGTGCTGAACCTCTTTGTCTTCGAAGGAAAGAGCCATCAGGAAATTGCCCGTCTGCTCGGCATCAAGAAAGACAGCTCCGCCTCGCAGCTTCATCGGGCGAAAAGCCTATTGGCCAAGATGATCAGAAAATATAATGACGATAATCTCCCACGGAAATGAACGAACAATGGATACAACAGATGCGACAGAAGATGGCAGACTACAAAAGGCCTGCCCCGGAAGTGTCGTGGAAGGAGATTGACCAGACACTGATTGGCATCAAGAAAAACAGAAGTCGCCAGCTTTGGCTGAGACGCATAGCGGCGGCCGCCATCATGCTGTTTATAGTTGGTATTGGGTATTATTGGGAACTACAACATAATGAGATGACGCTATCACACCCATCTGTTGTATCAGATGGCAATCAGCCGGAGAATCACGGGGACAGGTCACGTGATTTGCTCAGTGGCGAGAATCATGGATCTGTCTCGGTGATTCTTGCAGCCGCACATAAAACCAATGTAGTTGCTCCGCCCAACCAAGAACCAGAAACTATAATTCCTGTCTCTTCGAAAGATAAAGATACAATCTGCACCGCAAAACCAGTAGAACAGGAACAGCTTCATGCTGTTGAAAAAAAGGCGAATCCTATTGACCACTCTATTTCTGTTGACTACTCCTCAGACCTCTATCAGCAAAAGAATTTAGATAACCGTCTGACAGTAAAGGCTTACATATCAAGTACAATGGTTGACAGACAGATTGAATCTTTCAGTCTAAAAGATATCTATAATCCCGCTGGCATTCCTAAAGATTCTTTGCCAATGAAACAGGCAAAACAAAGTATCCATCACCGTCTACCAATTCGATTCGGCCTATCATTGCGTTATAGTCTCAATGAACATTGGAGTGTAGAGAGTGGTTTGTTATACACCCGTTTATCATCAGATATTACAATGACGGTTGATCGGATGCCTGTTGTTACAGAGCAACATCTCAACTACATTGGCATACCGCTGAATATCTGTTTCGAGTTTTGGAAAAGTCATCATTTCGGTCTTTACATTACGGCTGGCGGCACAATCGAAAAACGACTTGACGCCTGTCCCTGGCAATTCTCAATAAACGGAGCCGTAGGAGTCGAGTATAAACTGACAGACTATTTCAGCCTATATGCAGAACCCGGCTTAAGTTACTTCTTCAAGGATAACAGCTCCACACTTACCATCTATCAAGACCACCCATTGAATTTCAACCACAGTTTTGGTCTTCGCTTCCACTTAAAATGATCTACAAGTTAAAGCGTGTTAATAATCTGCACTCCCATGCAAGTTTTTTACGCGTTGTGGATTTAATATAATGAAGACGGCATATAATGCCACTAATAATTTAGAGTTGAAATGAAAGATAATTAACAGTAACAATATATGATTATGAGAAAGAAATTATTTATTATCTTGATAGCGCTAGGTATATTCAGCGCTTGTGACAATCAAGAAGAGCTTAGTACTAGATCTTCAGATGATGTTGTTAACATAACCCCAATTGAGCCAGAAGAAGGATATGCTGAAATATCTGCTTTTTTTGATTCGGAATTACCTTTTGATACATATTCGAAAGGATTCTTTGTAGGCTCTAACGAGCATTCAGGAGATGAAGTCTGTAAAGTCATTAATAGCAAGAAAGAGCTTGAAGACCTTTATTCAGGAGATAAAGACATACCTGAAATAGACTTTCAGCATTATTCTCTTATCATAGGGCAGAGAATAATGCCTGATCTCGGGAATAGATGCATAAAACAGGAACTGGTCTATACGACAATAGACAAAATCTCTATCCTTAACTTATATGTGGAAAATCTGTATGAATATAAACCATGTATGATTGCACCTCTCTATTTTTGGGGATTGTATCCTAAATTGAATCTATTAAATATTAAAATAAACATCATAATGTCACAGAGGGGACAGGAACCAGTGTGACATAAAATAGGGATCACAGAGGGAACTGGAACTAATGTGACACAAAATAGCACAGCTGTTCCAGCCCTCTATGACTCAATACCTGTAGCACCGCACTAATACTCACAAGGTGTCTAAAGCTTTGCGAGAGAAAACATTTTGCATTTTTGATTAAGGCAAAAGACTGCTTAATCATTATGGTTTTTCGCATATCCTAGGAAACAAGTGTTTTATGCCTAAGAAAAATTTGCGGCCTGCCTATGGCGCAAAAACGGCATAACTATGCAGAAAATGAGAGCCCGACAAGATTACCACGAAAATTCTGTACAATCAGACGGAGGCTCTTTAGCGAGGGGGAAGAGTCTCCTATTTGTAGAGAATGGGCTTTGGCTGAATGATAAGGGCCGAGTATTGAGAAGCAACCTGGTTGACTACGATTGACGGCCAGGTCGGCTACGATTGGCTAGCTACGGGTAGGCAGGCAGCCAGCTACGTCCTTGCTATCAGATAGAATAGTTCTCACAGCAAGCGAGCAGTATTCTCGTTGGCAGCGGGAATACTGCTCGCTAAAACCCCTCATCCCTCACATAATTGCTGGGAATGCCTTTATACAAAGGGCCTGAGGCATGTGAGGGATGATTTTGATCCCTCACAAATCCCTCACATAACCCTCACATAAGGCTCAAAATGACTTTGTAAGTTTATAATAGCATAAAAACAGGAAGGATGATGTGAGGGATAAGTGAGAGATTTGTGAGGGATTTTTAGAACCTCTCACATCCTCAAACCCCTTTGTACAAAGGCGATTCCAAAGATTATGTGAGGGATAGTGTCACAGAGGTTCCTGTCCCCTTTGTGACACTAGTGATAGTCGCGGGAGTGAAAGTTTGTTAAATCTTTCCGTCCCCATACAAGATTCCAGCCCGATCGGGTTTACATATATAAAAATTAATGTATAATTTTGCAACATAGAAATAATAAGGTATGAAAAAGAGTTTTATATTTTGTGTAAGTGTGCTGCTGATGTTCAGCGGTTGTTCTTCAAACGATACTGCCAACGACGATAATCCTGGACAGATTTCACTTTCGGAGACCTCACATAGTGATTGTGCCTCACACACACGAGGTGATGATGAATTCTCCATTGCTCGGAAATTGAAGCTGACTTATAATGCGCTAGACAAGACCATCACGGGCGAGTATATCAACTATATTCTGAGTTGCGACTATACTGATGCCGGCATCAATATCGAACAAGATGCTGACGGCACACTTATACTGAATCCGTGGAATGTAGCCGAAAATATGGTGGACTGCATTTGTCATATCAATATCTACTTCACCATCCGTAACGCAACAATGCAGAACTATCACCTGATCCTGAATCGCCGCACCGTCACCGTTGTAGATTCCAATGGTTCAACGCATCAGGAAACCTGGACCGACTACGATGACTATATCTCCTTCAAGGATAAGAGCACAGTTACGATAGACCTTTAAAGAAATGTCACAGAGGTTCCTGTCCCCAGCGTGACACAAAGTCCAAATATTATGTAAAATAAATCATATTTTAATAAGTTAAATCAAACTTTTTGAACATTCAGTAAAGAGTTTAAAAATCTTTGGCCATCAGCGTAGGATTGTTTACTTTTGCTCTGGTTTAGTAAACAATTCTGCAATGAAGTCAACCATAGCGCATATCATATTACTATTAATACCGTCGTCCATGATCATGGCGCAGCGGCAGATGGTGGTCGTCAACGTAGAGTCGAAGGTGCCCGTCCGCGATGTGAGGGTCTGCACCGACCATCATCAGGAGGTGCGTACCGCGTGGGATGGCACCTTTGTCGTTCCCGACAGTTTCATGCGTCTCGACTTCTTGCATCCCGACTTCGAACGCCGCTACATTCTGCATTCAGAACTTCATGGCGACACCATCTTCCTCATTCCCAACCTCAATGCGCTCCACGAGGTGGTCATTTATGGCGAACGACGGTTTGAGAAACGCATGGCACAAATCCTCAAACCTTCGCCCCAGCAGATAGAGCGCGACAAACTGCCCAAGTACGTGCCCGCAGGCATCAATCCCCTCGGACTCCTTCTCCTGGTCTATAACCTTACACTTCGTGATAAAGTCAATGACCACATCCGCCGTAAAAAAGCTCTCAAGGAAGTGCGCAAGAAAGAAGAAGAGTTCCAGCACAAATGGGATTCGCTGAAACACCATGAACGACACAGCGCTACTATCAAAAGGACACGGAAGTGCCTGACCCCTTCGTGTCCTGTAAAAAAATAGCTGAGAATCTTGGTACTTTCGGCTGATTTTTGTAACTTTGTGGCCAAATAATTAAGAACCATGTTACAGATCCGCTGCAAGAACAACAATGTAACGAAGAGTTTCCCCGAGGGAACCTCTCTGTTGGACATCTATCAGGAGTTTGCCGAGGAGATACAACTCCCCTATCCCGTCGTTTCGGCGAAAGTAAATAACGTGTCACAGGGACTGAAGTTCCGCGTGTTCCAGAACCGCGACGTGGAATTTCTAGATGCCCGCGAGGGCAGTGGTCACCGTGTGTATGTACGCTCGCTCAGCTTTGTGCTCTACAAGGCCACGCAGGACGTGTTCCCCGGCTCGAAGCTCTTTATCGAGCACTCGCTATGCCGCGGATATTACTGTAACTTCAAAAAGAAAGGAAACGAGCCGCTGAATGATGACGATGTCAACAGCATCCGTCAAAGGATGCAAGAAATTATCGACCTCGATATGCCTTTCCGTCGTACGGAGGGTACCACCGAAGAGACAATCCGGGTGTTTACTGAGCGTGGCTTCACGGACAAGGTGAAATTACTGGAGACCAGCGGACAGATCTATAGTGACTACTATATGTTGGGCGACACCGTCGACTATTATTACGGACCGTTATTGCCCAGTGCCGGCTATCTGAAGGTATGGGGATTGGAGCACTACGAGGATGGTATGCTGCTGCGCGTGCCCGATTGGTATAACCCGTTGAAGCTGGCAGAAAAGGTGGACCAGCCCAAGACCTTCGGGATGTTTGCGGAAAAAACGCGCTGGGATATCATCATGCGATTGTCGAATGCGGGTGATGTGAACAAGGCCATCAAACGGGGCTATGCCTCAGAACTGATACAGGTATCGGAAGCCCTGCAGGAAAAGAAGATCGTACAGATAGCCGAGGAGATAGAGCGTCGCTTCCACCGCGAGGAGAATCCCATCCGGATCGTGCTCATCACCGGACCGTCGAGTTCAGGCAAAACAACTTTCTGCAAACGACTGTCAGTTCAGTTGCTAGCCTGCGGCCTGAGGCCTGTGTCGTTCTCTACCGATGACTATTTCGTAAATCGTGTGGACACGCCGAAACTGCCCAATGGCGACTATGACTTCGACAATATTGAGACGGTGGAATATTCGTTGTTGGAGGACCATCTGCTACGTTTGATGAAAGGCGAGAAAGTGGAGATTCCCGAGTATAACTTCGTGACAGGCAAACGCGAGTATAACGGTAAGAAACTCAAGCTGTCGGGCGACACGGTGCTGATCATCGAGGGCATCCACGCCCTGAACCCGCTGCTGACGAAGAAGATTCCCGACACGCTGAAGTATAAGATCTATATCTCGGCACTTACCAGCATCTCACTCGACGACCACAACTGGATTCCCACGCGTGACAACCGTTTGCTGCGCCGTATCATCCGCGACTACAACAAAGGTGCCTATACTGCCCAGCAGACCATCTCGCAGTGGAAGAACGTCTGTCTGGCTGAGGACCAGTGGATCTTCCCCTATCAGGAAACCGCTGACGTGATGTTCAACTCGGCCCTCAACATCGAGTTTGCCGTGCTGCGGACACATGCCGAGATCATCCTCTCCTCGGTTCCACGCAATTGTCCGGAATACGCCGAGGCCCACCGTCTGCTGAAATTCATCCACTACTTCCTGCCCATCAGCGACAAGGAAATACCACCTACGAGTATCATGCGAGAGTTTGTGGGCGGTAGCAGTTTCAAGGATTCTAACTTCTAAAAGACAACCAACATGAGACTAAAAGACATCAAGACCGGTATCATGGTCATCGCCATGGCCTCAGCCACTACCGCACTGGCACAAAGCAGCCTTCTGCGACATGAGAATCAGATTGACGTCATCATTCAGGACATGAGCCTCGAAGAGAAGATCGCTATACTTCATGGCAAGAACATGTTCTCCTCTGAAGGTGTTCCCCGTCTGGGTATTGCGGATGTGGAATATGCCGACGGTCCCTTTGGCATCCGTGAGGAGATGGAGCCCCACTCTTGGAACTCCGCCCATCTGACCACCGACTCCGCCACTTTCTTCCCTACAGGTTCTGCGCTGGCAGCCACCTGGAGCACGGAATGGGCCTACGCCTATGGAAAGGGCATGAGCCGGGAGGCACGGTTACGCGGTAAGGATATGATCCTTGGACCTGCCATCAATATCCAACGTATCCCAACGGGTGGAAGAACTTATGAATACCTGAGCGAAGACCCACTGCTCAGCGGTGCACTCGCCGTCTACTATACCCGTGGCGCTCAGGACGATGGTACTGCCGTCTGTCTGAAGCACTACGCGCTGAACAATCAGGAAGACTATCGTGGCTTTGTGGATGTACGCATCTCCGACCGTGCCATGCATGAGATCTACCTTCGTCCCTTCGAGATGGCCGTCCGCGATGGCGATGCCTGGGGAGTGATGGCGGCCTATAATAAGGTCAATGGGCGATGGTGTTCTGAGAACAAACATCTGCTCACCACCATTCTTCGTGAACAATGGGGCTTCCCCGGTATGGTGATCAGTGACTGGGGCGGCGTCCATTCCACCGTCGATGCCGTCACATCGGGTATGAATGTCGAGATGCCTGGCAGCCGTTTTATGGGTCAGGCACTCCTCGATTCCGTGAAAGCCGGAAAGGTGAGCGAGGAGGTCATCAACCAACGTGTACGGGAGATTCTCAGAGTTAGACTGACGGTGGAGCCCATCGCGAAGGAAAAGGCCAACCGCCAACCTGTGGGCAACGCTGAAGAGATGATCACCGCCCTCGAGATTGCCCGTCGTTCTATCGTCTTGCTGAAGAATGATAAGCAGAAGCTGCTCCCCATTGACGGCAGGCGGGTGCGCAGCATCGCTGTGATAGGAGAGAATGCTGTGACGAAGATGGCCTTGGGAGGTGTGGGAGCCGGTGTGAAGACCCGTCAGGAGATAACACCCCTCGAAGGATTGAAGCAGATTCTGGGCAATAGTGTGAAACTGACCTATGTGAAGGGTTATAAGAGCTATGACCGCGACAGCCGGAACAAACGCCAGGACCCCATCCAGAAAGCTGACCCCGAATTGTTGGATGAAGCCGTGAAGACAGCCAAGGCTGCCGACCTCGTGCTTTTCTTCGCCGGCGACAACCGTGAGGTGGAGACAGAAGGCAGCGACCGGAAGTCCATCACCCTGCCCTCAGGTCAGGACGAGCTTGCGGAAGCTCTGGCCAAAGCCAACAAGAAACTGATTACTGTGATTATCTCTGGCGGACCGGTCGATGTAAGCACGGTCAGCAAGGTATCCGACGCTCTGGTCGCCTCGTGGTTCAATGGTTCCATGGGTGGGCAGGCACTCGCAGAGGTCCTTACAGGCAAGATTTCTCCCTCAGGTAAGCTACCCATGACCTGGCCCCAGAAACTGGAAGATGTGCCGGCCTATGCTACAGGCACCTATCCCCAGAACATGGAGAATAATAATCAGGGCGATATCTTCGTCGACCTCACCAGAAACCGCAGTAATGACCGACGTCAGCAACTCATCGCCAACTATGCAGAGGAAGACCTTGTGGGCTATCGTTGGTACGACCAAAAGAAAGTGGATGTGGCCTACCCCTTCGGTCACGGCCTCTCTTACGCCAGATTCCAATATAGCGACCTTCAGGTGAAGACTGTTGGTGACGGGTTCGAAGTCAGCTTCATCCTTACCAACCATTCCGATATCGATGCCGAAGAGGTGGCACAGGTGTATGTCTCGCGCGTGAAGTCTGCCATCAGCCGACCCGTCAAGGAACTGAAAGGGTTCCATCGTGTGGCACTCAAGGGTGGTGAACGTCAGCGTATCACCATTCCGCTACGTCGTGCCGACCTCTGCCATTGGGATGAGGCTTCACAATCCTGGCAACTGGAACCTGGGAAAATCAAAATACAGGTTGGCAGTTCATCCACCAACCTGCATTTGCATCACGAGGCCAAACTCTAAGGATCAGTTGCCTTTAACAAGTCTCACTTCGTAGATTTCACCAATCTGCTTACGCGGCTTGGCCACGAACTTCACGCGTACCTGTTTCTTGCCCTTCAGCAGTTCCTCAGGCACAGGATAAGTCTCGTATTTGAATTCTGATACACGGTACTTGCCGGTATTGTTGACTTCCTTCACCAGGACATCGTCAACGAGAATATCAAACTCGTGGCTCTTCCACTCACCTACGCCCCAGTATTTCAGACGGAGCGAGAGATCGGTCTGTCCGCCCGTCTGCATCAGATAGCTGAAATAATGGCCATTGCTGGCATCGCGGAAGAAGACATCGTTGGTATTGCCCACCTGCGAGCGGTCGGTCTCCATGAAGTGATCGGCCTCAGGCTGCTGCTCACCGGGCTGCACCTTGTCGACGGTGCGGGCTTCCAGTGCCTGACGCTCCTGCTCCTGCTTGGCCAAATTGTCGAGATAACTCTTGTAACTATCCTCAGAGAGGGCGAGCCAGTACATCATGTAACGGGCGTCGTGGATCTCAAAGAAGGGTTGGAGTTCGCTGCGGATAGCATTCTCCATCTTAGTGTTAAGCGTGAAATGGAGAGGCTTGCCTGCGACAGGTTGCAGCTGATTGGCGATATCTTCCAGATTATTATTCACAAGGATAGGCGCTTCATTGATAGGCAATTTCTTGCCACCAGCATACTGTCCGAAACGGCTGTCATCAGCAATCAGGTGGGCCAAGTCTTCTGTTCCCGTCTTCGCTGCCAGCATGATAGGACCATGCATCATCGCGATATATTGCGGTTCATTGGGCAGATACTTAATGCTGTTGTACATGGGGAACGTGATATCGACAACGTCACCCTTTTTCCACTTGCGGTCGATAGTGACATATGACGACGGGCCTGTAACGATCTTGACGGGCTGACCATTCACCTTCACCTCAAACTGTCCGGGCTTCACCCAACCGGGATAGCGCACTAGCAGCGGGAACTCGCCCTTACCCTGAGCGATGGTGATCTTGCTGGTCTCAGCATACGGAAAGCCTGTTTCCTGACGCAGCACAAGACCCTTTTCCTTCCAGTTCAGTTCAGAGGCCACGAAGAGATTCACATAAAGAGCATCATCCACGTGGGTATAAACGAATTGTCCATATTTACCATGATTCTCCATACCCGTACCCACGCAGCACCACATGGCCTCGTTGGGAGCCGAGTAGTTGCGATAGTGACGAGGACGGGCAGGTGTAAAGTAAACATAGCCGCCATGCTCCGGATGCTGTGAGGAGAGAATGTGGTTGAAGGTGGCCAGCTCATAAAAATCGGCAAAGCGTGCCTCTGGATTCCTGCGGTGCAGTTCCTCGGTCAGTTTCAGCATATTGTTGGTGTTACAGGTTTCCGGACCGTCAATATCGTTGATGAAGTCCATGCAAGCTTCCTTGCTGGGGAAGTGCTCACGACGGCTGTTACCACCGAAGGCCAGCGAGCGTTCGCCCGTAACGATATCCCAGAAATAGATGCTGGCGTTGTGATAGGTCTCATCGCCTGCGAGCTCAGCAATACGCTCGAAGCCCACGACCTTCGGCACCTGGGTATTGGCGTGCATGTTGTCGAGACAGTCCTGTCGCTGCGACAGCGGATTCAGCAACCGGCGGTGCGAGAACCGCTTGGCCACATCGAGGTATTTCTTGTCGCCCGTGATGGCATAAGCATCAGCCAGCACCTCGTTCATGCCGCCGTGTTCCGTATGAAGCGTGCGCTCCACCTGGTCGTCAGTGAGTCCTACCGTCAGGTCGATGGCCCAGTCGCAGAAGCCCAGGAAAAGCTGCTTGGCCTGTTCATTGCCGCAATACACCCAGGCATCGCGCAGACCGGCATACATCTTGTGTATATTATAAAAAGGCACCCACGCCCCACTATAGGCGCCGAAGTCACCCTTTTTATAGTTTGACCAGATACGGTCGCTATTAGGCACACCACCCACATAGCCCTTACCCCAATCCGGATGATTCTTGGCATTGGCATCGGCACAAGCCTGAAGTTCGCTGATAAAATAATCCATGCGCTCCTTACAAGCCTTATCACCCATCGCAGCATTGATGGCCATCGCCGTGAGATAGTGACCACCCACATGACCGTCCAATCCGTCCCAGTTGGGATAGCTCTTCGCCTTCTGGGTCAGACCCGCCTCCTTAAGATAAGGCGCCAGCAATCGGTCGCAGTCATACTGCAACAGCGTCTTGATGTTCAGGTCGCGGGCCTTTTTCAGCGGGCCGTCAAGCAGGGTAACATCGCCTAGTGAAAACTCATCGGCATAGAGCCGATCCTGTGCCGTGATGCTGCCTGCTGTCAGGAGCATCATCATCGAAAGATAAAGTCGGATACGTTTCATCTATAAACTATAAACTGTAAACTATAAACTCTAAATCTGTTGCAAAATTATAAAAAAGTTTAGAGTTTATAGTTTAGAGTTTATTATTTTTTTGTAATTTTGCCCCCTGAAATCAAAAACAAAACAATATGAAACGAATCACCGCTATTCTCTGTTTCTTTGCACTCTGTGCGGGCACAGGTTTTGCCCAAAGCGGGTATCCTTATACCCAAGTTCCGTTCACCGCCGTCAAGATCACCCCTAACACTTTCTGGGGCGACCGTATCCAAGCGGCTCGGGAAGTGACCATCCCCCTGGCCTTCTCGAAATGCGAGAGCGAACACCGCTATAAGAACTTCGAGATGGCAGCCTATACCCTCCAGCATCCGGGACATCCCGGCTTGCAGACGCCCGAATGGGACGTTGCCAAGTTCATGGGTTTCTCGTTTGACGATACCGATGTCTACAAGACCATCGAGGGCGCGAGTTATGTCTTGCAGACCTTTCCTGACGCCAAACTGAAAGCCTATATCGATTCCGTGCTCGATGTGGTGGCTGCTGCTCAGGAGCCCGACGGCTATCTCTACACCGCGCGCACCATCAATCCCCAGCATCCTCACGGCTGGAGCGGCAAGAACCGTTGGCAACTGGAAGAAATCCTCAGTCACGAACTCTATAACCTCGGTCACATGGTGGATGCCGCTTGTGCCCATTATCAGGCAACGGGTTCCACGAAGTTTCTCGATATCGCCAGGCGCTACGCCGACTGCGTGGTCAGAGAGGTGGGTCCCAACGCCGGACAGGCTTGTGTGGTACCTGGTCATCAGATAGCCGAGATGGCACTCGCAAGATTATATGTGCTTACGGGCGAGAAGAAATATCTGGAAGAGGCCAAGTTCCTGCTCGACTATCGTGGCAAGACCCCGCGCAAGGACCTCTACTCGCAAAGCGACAAGCCCGTCGTCGACCAGAAAGAGGCCTGGGGACATGCCGTCCGTGCCGGATATATGTATGCGGGAATGGCCGATGTCGCTGCCCTCACACAGGATTCCAACTATATCAAGGCCATCGACACCATCTATGAAAACATCGTCTCGCGCAAATACTATCTCACGGGAGGTGTAGGTGCCCGTCATTCGGGTGAGGCCTTCGGCGCCGACTACGAACTGCCCAATATGACGGCTTACAACGAGACTTGTGCAGCGATCTCTATGGTGTATCTCTTCGAGCGTATGTTCCTGCTGCACGGCGATGCGAAATACATCGACTGTCTCGAGCGTACCTTATATAATGGTGTCATCAGTGGCATGAGCGTCGACGGCGGTAAATTCTTCTACCCCAACCCGCTGTCGAGCGACGGACGTTATCGTTTCAATGCCGATGGCACACTGACGCGCCAGCCCTGGTTCGGCTGCGCCTGCTGTCCCTCGAACCTCTGCCGTTTCATCCCCTCGATGCCGGGCTATATCTATGGCGTGCGTAACAATGACCTCTACGTGAACCTCTTTGCAGCCAACACAGCCACACTCGCCTTGGGCGGTAAAAAAGTGACCATCCAGCAGGAGACCAACTATCCTTGGGACGGTGATATCGCCATCAAAGTGCTCCAGAACAAAGCCAAGACCTTCTCGATGATGATCCGCATCCCCGGATGGGTGCAGAGCCGCGTGGTGCCCAGCGACCTCTATGCCTACAACGATGATATCTTCAGTACCTACGAGATTTCCGTCAATGGTCAGAAGGTGGATGGAGAATTGGAAAACGGTTATATGGTCATCAACCGCAATTGGAAGAAAGGCGATGTGGTCCGCATTCATTTCGATATGCCAGTTCGTACCGTAGTGGCTAGTCCTCGTGTCGCTGACGATCGCGGACGTATTGCCGTAGAGCGTGGACCGTTGGTCTACTGTGCAGAGTGGGCCGACAATGAGGGTATCGATCCCCATCATCTGCTGCTCTCACGCAAGGCTCAGTTTGACGTACAGTCTGCATACGGCATTGAAAACAAGGAGGGCAATGGTCAGACCTTCACTGTCACCGCCATCACAGCCCAGGCCCAGGAAGCCGCTATCACACCTGAGGGCAAACTCGCAGCCAAGGATGTCGCCGTCCGTCTCATCCCCTATTACGCTTGGAACCATCGTGGCGCCGGCAAGATGGACGTCTGGCTCGCCCGCAGCCTCAGCGGTCTCGAAGACTAACTGAATCAAGGGCGAATCAAGGGGACAGGTCCTTGATCCTGATCGGAATCAAGCGACCTGTCCTCTTGATTCCATCCCCATGATCCGCAAAGATTGTCGCTTTAGCTTATATCATAGAATTTGTTTGCAGTTTTTCTTGCTTTTTCTTGGAAGTTTGGTTTTTTATTCTTATATTTGCCAGCAAATTATATGGTCTAACCCTCAAAACGATAACGAATATGAAGAGATGTCTATTAATCTTATCTCTGCTCATCTTGGGGCTCTCCCCAATTATGGCAGGCGATCGTACAGAACAGCAGATGAAAGAGTCTGCTGCTAAGGTATTGAGTAACAATAGTGTAAGGAGAGCTGCCAATAATAGTGAATTAAAAGAACTCTTGTCATTAGCCAAACTCAAAATCTATGGCTATGACGAAGGCGGTTTTGCTATAGTAACAACTGATGACCGTTTTGAAGACGTTATCGGCTATTCTTCTTCAAGGTTCAGCGAAAACATTCCCTGTGGCTTTAAATGGTGGATGGAGTCGGTTGAGGAAGTCATGGAGAAAACAAGTGGTCAAACATTTACGACACAACGTCGGGCAAAGAACAGGGCCTCGGGGGTTAGCATCGCGCCACTAATGACCACAACATGGGGGCAAGAACGCCCATATAACGATAATTGTACATTTACGAACGATGGAGATACATACCAATGTGTAACAGGCTGTGTTGCAACAGCACTTGCACAGGTTATGAACTACTACAAATATCCGGAACGCGGAACAGGTTCTTTTTCTTATGATATAACCTACAATAATTCTTTTAAAATTACTTTTTCTGAAGATTTCAGTCAGTCGGTATATGATTGGGGGAATATGCTCGACGATTACAATTCATATTGGAATACCACTACGAAAGACGACCACACCAAGGCTGTTGCCAAACTTATGAAAGATTGCGGAGTGGCAACAAGAACCAGATATAGTAATAATACGCATGGAAGCAGTGCTTCATTACAGAGAGCAGAAGAAGCTTTGAAAACATATTTCTATTATGACGAGTCAACAAAATACTATTCTCGCTCCGATTATGGAAAAACCGAGTGGATGAATATGATTTACGGCGAAATAGATAAGGGCAGACCTGTACTATATTGTGGGGCTGAGGGAGAGAGTATTAACAGTGCCGGCCATGCATTTGTCCTTAATGGATATGATTCCTCAGGCAATGTGTATATAAACTGGGGATGGGATGGATACTTTGATGGTTATTTCGACATTGATATGTTGAATCCAGATAATGACAATTATAACTACAGGCAAGCTATGATAATTGCTAAACCTGGAAATAATCCTCCAACGCCTAACTTCTACTCATTCAATATATCTGCGCAAGGCTCTGGTACTGTATATTATGGTGGAATGGATGGAGCTCAAATAAAAAATGGCACTCAATCATACAAAGTCAAAGAAGGAAACAGGATCTTTTTATTATTCTCTCCAGATAGTGGTAATAAAATAAAATCTGTAAAGGTTAATAGTATAGATGTTACTTCGAATATCTCGGAGAATTCTTACACAATTAATAGTATTAGCGAAGATACAAATGTAGAAGTAGAGTTTGAAGTTGGTCAAACAGACATTGATATAACCCAATATATATCAGCTGCATGTACTGGTGGTTCATTTTCACAAACAGGCAATCTTATTACAAGTGGTAGTAAGATGAATTGGAGATTTTCGAATAACAGCACTAAAAATGTTACACTCAATAGTATGCAATTAATAGACGGAGAAACAGGAAATGCTAGTAATATAATGGCTGTTAATACAGTTGTGAAAGCTAATTCATCTGTATCATATGTTATAACTTTAGGTGCAGATACTCACACTCCGGTTACATGCCGTTTCAAATATACATATAATAATATTGTGTATTCAATTGATGCTGTTTATACAGGAACAACGACAAGTGAATATACCTTGTCAATAAAAGCATCAGGTAATGGACAGATAAGTTACAAAGGAAATGCTATCAGAAATACGACAAAATCATATTCCGTAGAAATGATGTCATCAGCCACACTCACGCTTATGCCAGATGATGGATATCAAGTTAAGAGCGTAAAAGTGAATGGTACCGATGTCACGTCTAATGTCTCAAATAATAGCTATACAATAAACCAGATTACTTCAAATCAATCTGTTGAAGTTGAGTTTGAGGCTATACCGCCATCGATATATCATTTGACCTATATGGTTGATGGAGAGGTCTATAAATCCTATGAAATCGAGAAAGGCGCCTCGATAACTCCAGAGCCGGCACCCACAAAGGAAGGATATACATTCTCGGGTTGGAGTGAGATTCCAAAGACGATGCCTGCTAATGATGTAACCATTACAGGTAAGTTCACCATCAACAAATACAAGCTGACCTATATGGTTGATGGTAGTGAGTACAAAACGATTGAAATTGAGTATGGTACTACAATTACACCCGAGGTTGCACCTACAAAAGAGGGCTTTGCTTTCTCAGGATGGAGCAATATTCCACAGACCATGCCTGCTAATGATGTGACGATTATAGGAACATTCACTATGAGTACCTACAAACTAACATATATGTTGGATGGCGAAGTATACAAGACAGTTTCCTGTGACTTTGGCGCTACAATCACACCAGAGGCTGCGCCAACTAAGGAAGGCTACTCGTTCTCTGGATGGTCTGAGATTCCGGTTACGATGCCTGCAAATGATGTAACCGTGACAGGAAAGTTTACCATCAACAAGTATAAGTTGGTCTATATGGTTGATGGTGTTGAGTATAAGTCCTATGATATTGAATACGGGGCAACGATAACACCAGAGGCTGAACCGACCAAAGAGGGACATTCCTTCTCTGGATGGGGTTCGATACCTGCAACAATGCCTGCTAATGATGTGACTGTGACAGGATCATTCACCAAAGGAGCGTACAAGTTGATATATATGGTGGATGGTGAAGTCTATAAGACTGTTAGCTATGATTACGACACTACCATAACACCAGAGGCTACACCAACTAAGGAAGGTTACACTTTCTCTGGATGGTCTGAGATTCCATCAACAATGCCTGCAAAGGATATTACTATAACGGGCTCGTTTACCATCAACAAGTACAAGCTGACCTATATGGTAGATGGTACTGAGTACAAGTCATACGATATAGAGTACGGTGCGACCATTACACCTGAAGCTGAGCCTACGAAGGAAGGACATACCTTCTCAGGTTGGAGCACGATACCTGAGACCATGCCTGCTAATGATGTGACGATTATAGGAACATTCACTATGAATACCTACAAACTAACATATATGTTGGATGGCGAAGTATACAAGACAGTTACGTATGACTTTGGCGTTTCAATCACGCCAGAGGCTGAGCCTACGAAGGAAGGATATACGTTCTCTGGCTGGAGTGAGATCCCATCAACAATGCCTGCTCATGATGTTGAGGTAACAGGAACGTTCACTCAGGTGGTGTACGTAATTGATGATGTAACTTATGAGATCACTGGCGAAGGAACTATAACCATTAAGGGCAGTGATCAGAAGGGAGAAGTAACTATCAGTGCGACTATTGAGATAAACGGTCAGACCTATTACGTGACTGCCATCGCAGAAAACGCCTTTAAGGATAATCAGAGTATCACATCAGTAACTATTCCTGAGGGAATAAGCACTATTGGTGATAACGCCTTTAATGGATGTATAGGACTCATCGTGATTAATATCGGTAAAGAAGTTAAGACTATCGGCAACAAGGCCTTTGCGAATATAGGAACAGCATCGGCTCGTACAAGAAACGAAGAGAGCATGCTAATAGTGAACTGCTATACCGAAAGCGTTCCATATACCGCGTCGGATGCATTCGAGAATACGCCAATAGAAACGGGTACGCTGTATGTTGTTGATAATCTGAAGGACAGTTACAAGGCGACCTCACCTTGGAGCGGGTTCGGAAAGATTATCGGCTTCGAAGAATCTACTGGCATCAACGCCATTACGATCGGTTCTGGTAATGCTTTCATCTTCGACATGCAAGGCAACCGACTTGATAATGTTCGTAAGGGTGTGAACATCATCCGCACAAAGGATGGAAAGACGAAGAAAGTAATTTTGAGATAGTTTGTTCCAATAAAAAACGCCAGCCGCCCACCGCGGGCGACTGGCGTCACAAAGAGAGTGTGAAATTTTAACTAACCAACTAATTAACCATTTATTTTAATTTCTGTATGCGGGATTCTGATAAGCTTTCTTCTCCTCGTCAGACATCTTCATACCGTCGATCTGACCCTGTGGGATAGGACGGATATAGTAGCCTGCGGGGATATCACGCTTGAAGGTTTCCAAAACGCTATCAGTATAACCGCTACCGGCAATATGATAGGTACCGGCACGCTCTGCCCATTTCTGAGTGCGGACGAGGTCATACCAACGGTAACCCTCACCCCAGAACTCACGGCTGCGCTCGTCGAGGATATAGTCGATAGTGATGGTGCGCGGCGTGGCGGCCAGCATCTCAGCACTGTGGTCGGCAGCAAAGGGCGCACGGGTATTCACACAGTAGGTCTGCTTACCAGCACGCTCACGGAGCACATTAACCATCTCTACTGCCTCTGCATTCATGTTGAGTTTCACAGCGGCCTCAGCAGCGACGAGATAGAGTTCAGAGAACTTAGCGATGTTCCACGGACGTGGGCTACCACCGTTCACCTTTGAACCAAGACCACCAGCGTTGTCGGTACGGTAGATACCAATCTTCCAATTGCAAGGATACTTCTTACGGCTGATATGGTTCACAGCCACCACGAAATCTGCGCGTCCAGGCAGCTCACCAAAGCCAAGCCTGCCGTCAGCGCCTGTATAATTGATTTTGCTGTCCTCGCTCTCGGGAACCCAGGTGAAGTATGCCTCATCGGGTTTAACCTGCATGCCGTTGGCACCAATGACATAAGGCTCTGTACCACCGGATTTGTTCCAGTTGGTAAAGTAGCTCAGGGTGAAGGTTGCATCGTAGCGGGAGTCGATGGCCTTGACAGCATCTTCCCAGACGCCACCAGCCATGAAGGCATCAGCTACAGGAGCCATACGGGTCCAAGGACGTCCAAGACCCTGCACAGCCTCACGCTGAACGGGATTGATCACAGCACCGGAAGCAGCCTTGGCAGTCATCTCGGTGTAGTTCCAGGTCTCCATCCAGTATGCGAAGTTCTCAGGAGAACCACCGCTACCCCAGCCGTAACCTACACCACCGTTACCATATTTCTCATCCTCGTCGTGATCGGCATAGAGCATGATCTCCTTATTACGGTCCTGCTCAGCAGCGTTCACATCATAGAAGGTGGGCTGCAGTCCGTATGGGCCAGGATTAGCGATGGCCTGCCTGGCCACGTCATAAGCCTTCTTGAAGTAGCTCTGTGCCTCACCGGCATTACGGCTGCACTCAGGATAAGTAGGAATATTGTTGGGATTCTCCAACCACCAAGCGTATGTCAGATAAGCCTTAGCGAGATACAGACGGGCCACATTCTTGGTGACGGTGCCCGTGAGACGGGGACTCTCAGGCAGGTCGGCCAATGCTTTCTCCAAGTCGGGGAAAATACACTTCTCATAGACCTCGGGCACCGTGTTACGGACAGAGGTACGAACGGTAGAGGTATTGAACTTCAGCTCACCAGCACCCAGATCCAGGGGTACACCACCATAGGTCTGCACCAGCAGGAAGTAGTCGAAAGCACGGAAGAAGTAGGCCTCAGCCAACAGCGAGGCGTCGATACCTGCATCGGCACCGTTCTCGATAATACCACTGGCGGTATTGATGTTGGGGAAGGCTGTGCCCCAGATAGAACCGGCGATGGAGTTGCTAGGTGTCATGGATCCTACGCCTGAGAGGTCGGCATCCTTGAAGTTACCGTCGGCAGACTGTGCGTAGGTATACTCGTCGGTACCTGTTTCCACACTGTTCAGGCAATAGCCGTTGCCATAGAAATAGCGCAGGTGGGCATAGAGCGATGTCAGACCGCCCTCAATACCCGTCTTCGTGGTGAAGAATGTCGGGTCAAACTGGCTGCGCGGCTGCTCATCGAGCACATCTGAGCAGGACCATAAACCACAGATTACGCAGATTGCGCAGATTGATTTATATATTGTTTTCATATAAATAATTTCGTTTAATTCGTATAATTCGTTGTCTTAGAAAGTCACGTTAAGACCGAACATGAAGTTGCGGGTTGAAGGCGTGTTATAACCTACGATCGGCATTCTATGTTTGCCAGAGTACTCGCTATAGGCCACTGCAGTGTTTTGGTTGGCCCAGGAGTTGGTCTCAGGATCGAGTCCGCTCTCGTTGTTAAACGGTGAGAAGAGCACGAACGGGTTCTGAATCGTAGCATAGAGGCGCAGACGGCTGATGCCGAAATCCTTAATGGCCTTGATGTTCTCGAAATTGTAACCGAGCGTGATGGCACGGACCTTCAGGTAGCCTGCATCGAAGTAACCGAGCGTAGAAGCATATTTGGGGTTATCACCCGAGCGGATGCCGTTGGGTCTTGGATACTTGGCACCAGTGTTCTCCTCTGTCCAATAGTCCACGTCGATATTGTTACGACGACCATCCAGCATGTTCAGATAGCCATTACCGGAGTGGATAGCAGAAATCAGCTTACCTCCGATCTGGAAAGCACCGATCACGGTCAGGTCGAAGCCCTTATAGCCTACTGTGGTGTTGAAACCTCCGAGGAGATCGGGCTCCATGCTCTGGATGCGACGGTCGTCATCACCGATCTGACGGGTGGGAACGCCATTGGCATCAAGCACGTCGTCGTTATACTTCACCTTGATCATACCCAGATCGCCACCAGGCTCCAGAATGGCCAGGTTGGTTGTCTTGGTACCGTCTGCGAGTGTCACCTCGTAAACATCCTCTGCATTCCAAATACCATCATACTCATAGTCGTAAATTACGTCGATGGGATAGCCCACGAACCAACGGTTGGCCACATCGCGCTCCTCCTGAACGGTTCCGTTGGCCAGGACAATCGGCTCAGTACCCGTCAGCTTGGTCAGCTTGTTGCGGTTAGCATAGAGGTTGATACCTGCTTCCCAAGTCCAGCCGTTCTTATTATCGAGAATAATACCGTTCAAAGACAGCTCGAAGCCCTTGTTCTGAGTGTTACCAATGTTACCTGTATAGCTGCTCACACCAGAGGTAGAAGGCAGTGAGACATCAAGCAGGATGTCCTTGGTCTTCTGGATGTAATACTCAAACGATCCAGAGAGGCGGCCATTGAACAGTGAGAAGTCGAGACCGAAGTTCCAGGTCTTGGAGTACTCCCAGCCCAGTTCGGGGTTAGGTAGTGCATTCACATAGTAACCGGCCTTGTAAGTACTGCCGAAGTTATAGTTGCGGACAGCCAGACCACCAAGGGTTGAATAAGGATTGATACTCTGGTTAGAGGTCTCACCATAACCTACACGAAGCTTCAGGTTGTCGATCCATTTCAGGTCCTCCATGAAGTTTTCACGGGCGATGTTCCAACCAGCGCTGACAGCAGGATAAGTGTGCCACTGATGACCCTTGGCCAGACGTGAAGAAGCGTCAGAACGAAGGGCAACGGAAAGCATATACTTATTATCGTATGAATACATCACACGACCCATCCACGACATCAGACCGCTCTGCCAGTAGCTGTAGTTGTTGAGATTTGCCTGACCTGTGGCCTTGTCGAGTGCATAGTACTGGAAGAAGTCAGCGGGAATTTCCTGAGCACTGCCGCCAGTAGACTCATAAGTGGTCTGCTCAGCAGAATACATACCAACCACATTCACGTTGTGCTTCTCAGCAAAGGTTCGATCGAAGGTAATCAGGTTCTCGACTGTCCAATTACGGGTCTGGTTCTCAGAAACACCGGCAGTGCTGACGGCATTGGGATCCTTGTTGTTCACACCCGTACCGGTGAAGTTACCGCCTTTTGAACTGCGGTAGTTCAGACCGATGTTGATGCGATAGCTCAGACCCTCAACCCACGGGCACTTGACCTCACCGAAAAGGGTGTTGTAAGAACCCACGCCTTTGGTCTCATTCAGCCAGATGTCCTGGTCGCGCTCTACAGTCTCTTTGGTAACTACCACCTGGTCGTCAGCAGGGAGGGCATTGTAACGCTTCAGGTTGCCTTCCTTATCGTATGGGCTTGAAATAGGAGTTGAACTCAATACATTATATATATTGTTAACACCTTCATTCTTATTATAGTTGTTATTTGTGTTCAGACCAAAGCGGAACCACTTGCCCACCATCTGATCGAAATTACCACGAACAGAAACACGGTTATATTGCTCTGTGGGAACCACCGATTCATCGTGATAGTAGCCAGCGCCAAAGCTGTAGCTGCCACCGTTAGTTCCACCTGCCACACTCACATCGTGGCTATGGCCTACACCTGTCTTATAATAAAGATCCTGCCAGTCGGTATTGATATCGTCGCTCTCGTCCAGTGAATTCTGGTACTTACCGGCATACTGGCGGAATTTCGAGAAAGTAGGACCGTCCATCATCGGGTACTTCTTGAAGATTTTCTTGAAGCTGACATAGCCGTTATAAGTCACCTTGGCAGGCGCACCCTGATTGCCCTTTACGGTAGTGATGATGATCACACCGTTGGCACCACGCGAACCGTAAATAGCGGTAGCAGAGGCATCTTTCAGGATATCCATCGACTTGATGTCGACAGGGTTGATATCCGACAGATTACCCATGAAGGGGATTCCATCGAGCACGATCAACGGGTCGTTAGATGCTGTCAGTGAGCGCTGACCACGGATACGGATCTGCATCTCGGCACCGGGCTTTGAACTGGTCTGTGTCATGAGCACACCGGCCACACGTCCCTGCAGGGCCTGTGCGGCATTGGATGCTGCAATCTGGTTCAGCTTCTCACCACCGATATTGGCCACCGAACCGGTTACTGCCTCTCGGCGCTGGGTACCGTAACCGATTACCACCACCTCGTTGACGATGTGTCCGTCTTCCTGAAGGGTGATGTGCAGGTTCTCACCGGCTTTCACTTCCTGCGACTCATAACCCACATAGGAGATGACAAGCGTGGCACCCGACTTCACACTGAGTGTAAAGTTACCGTTAAAGTCGGTCACCGTACCATTGTTAGTACCTTTCTCCATGACAGTGGCACCAATCAGCGGTCCCTGAGAGTCAGCGACGCGTCCTGTTGCCTGTCTGGACTGTTGTACGGAAGCTACTGATTCGGTAGCACCCGAAGCCTGCTGGGCGGAGATCATGCCGAGGAAGCACAATCCTACGCACAAGGCTGTCTTCTTTGCTTTGAAACTCATAAATTTGATGTTAGTTAATAAAATGGTTTAATTAATTTATAAAACTGCGGCAAAGATAGGCAGATTGTGCGTCTCAGGTTTTTCTGATTATCTCATTTCGTTGTCAGTTTGTCTCTGACGGGTTGTGCTGCTCAATATACTCTGAAGGTGAAACACCGAACTGTTTACGAAACACCGTTGAGAAATGTGCGACATTGCTGAAACCTACGGTATAGGCCACCTGCGTAACATTGATCTTCTGTTCCTTCAACAGGCGCACGGCCTGTTCGAGCCGGATGTTACGGATGAACTCGCTTACGGGCAGACCTGTCAGCTCCTTCATCTTACGGTGGAGCTGCGCACGGCTGATACCTACCTCACGGGTAAGCATGTCGACATTGAAATCGCTGTCAGACAGGTGGGTGTTCACAGCTTTCATGATACGTTCCATCAATAGCTCGTCGTTGCCCTTCACCTCCCGGCTGACCACCTTCTCCTTCTGCTGCTGGGCGCCGGAGAACTTTCCCTTCAGATGGAGCGACTTGGTGATGAGGTTGTTGATCACCACGTGCAGCTCGTCCATGTCGAACGGCTTGGACAGATAGGCGTCGGCCCCTTTCTCAAGACCTTCGAGACGATTGGCGACATCGGCCTTTGAAGTGAGCATCACCACTGGCACATGACTGATGTTCATATTGGTTTTCACCATACGGAGGAAGGTGAAGCCGTCCATCTCAGGCATCATCACATCGCTTACCACGAGGTCATACTGTTTGTCAGCGCCCAACAGACAGCGCAGGGCCTCGCGAGCTCCCGTCACAGCGGTGATACGGTAATAGGTACCCAGCTCCTGCGAGATATAACGGCCTATCTCCTCATCGTCATCGACCACAAGGATCCGGTAGTTAGTCTGTGGCTTCGTACGCGAAGTTTTCTCAATGGGAGCGGGCGCCTCTAACTCCTCCTTCGTGAAATGGCTGTTGCCCAAAGGCAGGCTCACGGTGAAGATGCTACCAGGCGAGTCCGTGCGGTTTTCAGCCGTAATCGTACCGTGGTGCATAGTCATGATCATCTTACAGAGATTCAGACCGATGCCCGTGCCCTCGATATGCAGCGACCGCGAGGTGCTGCCCTGGTAGAAACGCTCGAAGATCTTGTTCACATCGCCCTTGATGCCCATGCCGTTGTCGATTACTTTCAACTCAGCGGTGTAATGATCGGTCTGATCGATGCGCACCTCGATGGCACCACCGTCATAGGTATACTTGAAGGCGTTCGACATCAGGTTGTCGATCACCTTGTCGAACTGGTTACGGTCGAGCCACACGTCCAGACGGTCAACAGCGGGGGCAAAGGTCAATGTCAGCCCACGCTCACGGGCCGTATAATCATACGATTTGAGGATATTGCCCACATACTGCACAATATCGGTCTCCTGACAGTGGATCTTCATCTGCTGCTTGTCAATCTTGCGGATGTCGAGTATCTGGTTCACGAGGTTCTGGATACGGCTGGCATTGTGCTCGATGGTCTTCAGTTCTTCCTTGACATCCTCGCCCAGGTCTTTCCGCAACAGCTTGTGCAACGGACTCATGATGAGTGTCAGCGGCGAGCGGATGTCGTGGGTGGCGTTAATGAGAAACTTCATCTTGTCCTCATCCAACTGTTGGCTGCGCTTACGGAGATAGAACCACACGATAAAGGCGATGATGGCAGCTGCCAATGCACAATACAAAAGGTAGGCCCACGATGACTGATACCAGGGAGCTCTCACAATGATGTGATACACCTGCGGCTCAGTATAGACACCGTTGTCGTAGGCACGCACCTCCATCGCATAGGAACCGGGCTGCAAATGGTGGAAGGATACCACATTGATGCCTGTCGCAGTACGTGTCCAGTCCTTGGCGCCGTTCAGACGGTATTCGTAGATAACATTCTCCGCATTCGAATAGTTCAGCAGCGAGAACTCCATGGTGAAGGTATTGTCGATATAGGAGAGTTCATAGCGGCCAGTCTCTGAACTTGTCGAAGAGCCCATGACAGGTGTATCACCCACATAGAATCCCGTCAGCTGCACCTTCTCCTGACTGGGCCGGTAATGGCCGATGTCTTCGGGCACAAACGAGGTGAGACCATCGCTGAATCCGAACCAGATACGATTTCCGGCGGTATGCATCGCTACGCCCCCCACATATTCGCGGCTTTCCAGACCGTTGCCATGCAGATAACTCACAAACTGCCTGTCATCGCGCTTATATTGCCATATACCCATCGTGGTGCTGCACCAGATGTCTCCCGAGCGATCCTCGACGATGGCACCCACCTCCTTGTTGCCAAGTATCTCTGCCCCCTCAAAGGGTACGGCCTCTTTTTTCTTGGCGTCATAGACATAGAGTCCAGTGATGGTACCTATCAGAAAATGGTGGTCGCGGGTCTCGCACACGGTCTCCACGGCATTATAGTCGAGCAACACCTCCCAACCGTAGGGGTGGAAATGGTCTTCAACGGGATCGTAGCAGTTGATGCCCGAAGCGGTACAGATCCAGATCATCCCACGGCTGTCGACATAGAGCTGCGACACCCAGTCGTTGTGCAGACGTCCCTTGGGCGAATCGCCGTCACGCATGGAGAATTTCTTCAACTCTCCCGAGGCGATTTCATAGACACACATTCCCTCGCCGAAGAGCGAGAAGAAGAGTCGTCCCTTGCCATCGTCGGTCATCGCATTGATAAATCCGTTGCTGAACGAGGCCTTGAGTTGCGAAGCGCCCGTCAGGGGATTATAGGCATAGAGGGCCCCGTTGGTACCAATCCAGTAGCCCCCCTTCTTGTCTCTATATATAAGATAGGTGCCTTCTGGCGAAGCGGGATGGGCCACAACCCTTCCTTTCTCGTCCATGCCGTAGATACCGTTGTTCTGCACGGCACACCAGATGAGGCCATTGTCACCTTCACAGACGGATGTGAGGGTACCACCAGTAGCCATATGCAGATTGGCGAATTTCCAACTGCGGAAGAGCGGTTCCTGCTGTGGCAGCATCAGCAGACCACGGTTCTGACACCCCACCCAGAGGTTGTCCTGATTATCTTCAAACAGAGCCCATACGTTTGAGGTACTCAGATCAAACGTGGCACTCTGGTAGTCATATTTCCTAAGTTTGTGCTCACCGCGCGGTATCCAACAGAGTCCTCTGCCAATCGTTCCCACAAACAGGTTGTCGTGACGGTCGGTGATGGCGATGCGGAAGAACTGTTCGTTGCCACCAATTTCTGACAGATCGAAATAATGGTCGTACATCTGTCCGTCGCGAAAATATAACAGACCATGGATGCAGGCCATCAGTACGCCCCCCTCATATTCTGCGAAGCCCGTGACCGTACCGTATGGCGATTCAAACGACTGTATCTTTCCATTGGCCACCCTACGGTCGATGCTGCTGCCGTGACCTGATTTCCAAAAGGCTCCCTCACTGTCCAAGAATATATGGCTGTAATAGTCCTTGTCAATCTGTGCATAGCCCTCCAGCTTCTCCGACTTCAAGGTTTTGATATTCAGACGATAGAGGCCATATCCTGCGGTGCCTATCAGCAGGTGGTCCTCATCTTCCTGTATCATGTCATTGATACGCGGCAGGGCCTTGGCACCCTCCAGTTTCACATGTTCAAACTGGTCGTTGCTGCGGTTGTAGCGGTCGAGTCCCATCTGCGTACCCACCCAAAGATTGTCATCGTCATCAGAGAAGAGAAACGAGATGATATTGCTGCTGATGGAGAACGGCTTGGACGCCTCGTGCAGATAACTGGTAAAGCGATAACCGTCATATTTGTTCAGTCCGTATTCCGTTCCGACCCAGATATAGCCAGTCTTATCCTGGCAAATGGCCAAGACGCGGTTGCTCGACAGCTTATCAGATGTAAAGAACTGTTGCGTCTGTCCCATCGCAATGAGACATGACATGAGACATAGAGTCAGTATAAAGGTTTTTTTCATTGTTGTTATCAATTTAGTCGGGTGCAAAGATAGGAAGAAAAGGCGAAACCGATTATCAGCCTCGTTCTTATTTGTTTCCAATTTGTTTCATCCGATGTTTCAGAGATAGAAAATCCCCTCCGGTCCCATATTCATCAACAGATCGAGCACCGACAGATTCGGCAGAAACCCATGCTTCTGCTGATACACCTGATAATAGGGTTTTGCCTCGAAATCCGGGTCAGGCTGTGGGTGCTTAGGACGGATTCCCTCACGGAAATCTATTTCTTTGTTTATAGTTGATTGTTTATAGTTTATAGTTGATTTCTCTGCAAGCTGTGTATTCATCTCTAAACTATCAACTTTAAACTCTAAACTATAATCTTTAAACTCTAAACTATAAACTTTAAACTCTGAACTATAGTTAACCTTCGGCTGAATATCCAACAGCTCACACATCTTCTCGCGAATCGCCTCATTGAAATCCAGCAGAAACTCCCATTTCTTCTCGAAAAATGGACGTATATCATCCTGATAATACTCAAAAAACGGCGATTCCCCATACGCACTTATAATCGCGTTCCAGTGCAGATGCCGCCAATTGCCGTGATCACTGATACGAATGTCCTTGATGAGCGGAGATGTGCCTCGCTCAATAGGCACGGTCAGTGCCTGTATGCCCTGTGTCGTGGCTATCAGACACCGGTTGCGATACGTCTGTTTCTGGAAACTTTCCCACTGTTCTATCACCACCTCTTCGCTGCGATACAACTTCTGGTACCACTGAACAGGTCCGAAATACGTCGTACTGAGCAGTGCTTTCATCAGGGTAACAACAAGACGCGGTTTTTCATATATCCCCGCCAGAAGGGAGTCTCAACATCATGATTGTATAGTATCAGACAGGCACGGCCGATAATCCTCTCCTCAGGAATGAATCCCAGCTGCCTACTGTCTGTGGCATTATTCTTTCCCAAGGATTCCACCCAGTAATAGTCCTGATCGGCACAGTTCACAAGCCCCGGCACAATATTTTTCTCAATGGTATCTCCTGGCACTCCCGCACATCGGCAGATCAGCACCGCCCCCAATGAGTCCTCAAACGCGATGAAATCGCCCTTTTTCACCTCTTGCCTGCAAATCCGGCCATAGTCGAAGAGACTCCCCTTCTCGCCTGTTCGCAAGCCATAGCTCCAGCGGTTCACCACCACACGGTCACCCTCCTGGAACACCGGTTCCAGACCTTTGCCATCGACAGTACAGACGGTCATCACGAGGCTTCTGAACACCAGCATCACCACCAGTGCCACCACGATTGCCCCTATGAACTTCACCGTCCCCTTCATTCTTTTTTGTTTATTGTTGATTGTTTATAGTTTATAGCTGATTACCTTGCAAACCATTCCGCCAACAAATGTAATCATCTATAAACTTTAAACTCTAAACTATAAACTCTAAACCATAAACTCTAAACTATTTTATATTATCCACAAACCTGAATAGTCTGTTCCATCTGATTCCGCCAATTCCACTCCTGTCCGGGTCGCTGCTCCACCAGATAAAGATCGGTTTACCCACGATATGATCCTCAGGCACGAAGCCCCAGTAGCGCGAATCCAACGAGTTATGACGGTTATCCCCCATCATCCAGTAGTAGTCCATCTTAAATGTATACTTCGTGGCCACCTCACCGTTAATGAAAATCTTCCCGTCCTTAACAAACAAATCATTGCCCTCATAGGTGCGGATGGGGCGCTCATAGATGGCGATATTATCTAGGTTCAACTCGATGGATTCACCCTTTTTCGGAATCCACACCGGTCCGTAGTTGTCGCGTGTCCAGTGCATATTGCCGTTCAGCGGGTAGATATCCCACTCCTCAGCCTCGCGGTTCAGTTCGATGCTCTCGGCATAGCCCTGCTTCTTCAGTTCTGCGACAGCCTGCTTCGTCAGCGGCATATAGCCAAGGGTATTCAGACTCATCATGTCTTCCATCGTGATGCCCAGCTCCTTCATCAGCTCATCAGGCAAGCGCTGCTTCAGTTTCACACTATAGGTATACTGCACATTCTCAGGCTCCTTGTTCGCCTTGCCATCCAGATAAACGATGTGGTCTTTGATCTGCAACGTCTGTCCGGGCAGACCCACACAACGCTTTACATAGTTCTCACGACGGTCGGCCGGACGGGTAATGATATCGCCAAACTCTGCGAAGTTCTCGCTGATATATTGGCGGCCACCCTGATAGATGGTCTCAAAGTATTTCCGGCGCACCTCACTGTCGAGCGAATCCGGGTCAGGGCGTTGAGGATAGAGTCGGTAGCCGATGTCATAGCTCAGGCGGTAGAAGTCCTGCGCCTGATACTGCGGTGCCGAGCAGAGCGTATCGCCAGCGGGATAATTGAAAACCACAATATCATTCAGTTGCACCTGTCCCAAACCTGCCACACGACGGTAATCCCACTGCGGCCACTCGATATAACTCTTGGTTTCAATTACGGGCAGGGTGTGCTGTGTCAATGGCATTGTCAACGGTGTCTGCGGGATACGGGGACCATAGCTCACCTTCGATACAAACAAATAGTCGCCCGTCAGCAAACTCTTCTCCAATGAACTCGATGGAATCACATAGTTCTGGAAAAAGAACTGGTTGATGAAGTACACGGCCACGAGGGCAAACACCAGGGCATCAATCCACGACATAATCCACTTCGTAGGTCCTTCCGACTCCTTCCACCACTGCCATTTGATCTTCTTGGTAATATACACGTCAAAGATAAATGGTATCACCAGCAGTCCCCACCAGCTTTTCACCCAATACAAGAACAGCAGATACAACACCAGCACGACGATAAACTTCGCCCACTGCACCTTCATATTCAGTTTTTTCTTTTTCTCCATATTCTTTTTTGTTTATTGTTGATTGTTTATAGTTTATAGCTGATTACCTTGCAAGCCATCCCGCCAACAAATGTAATCATCTATAAACTCTAAACTTTAAACTATAAACCATAAACCATAAACTATAAACCATAAACTATAAACTATAAACTCTATTCTTAAAACTTAAACATGTCTGAAATGGTCAGCAATCCTTGATGTTCCTTCGTGTACTCCGCAGCCAGCACAGCCCCCAAGGCGAAACCCTTGCGAGAGTGGGCGTCATGGGTGATGGTAATCAGGTCGGCATCGCTGTCATAGCGGATGGTATGGATACCAGGCACCTCACCGCGGCGGATATGGTCCACACGCAGATATTTCTTGTCGGTGGTATCCTCCTTCCAAGCCTCCTTGCGGTCGATGTTGTCCACAATCTCCTCTGCCAGTGTGATGGCTGTGCCCGAGGGATGATCCAGCTTATGCACATGGTGCGTCTCCTCCATCTCCACATCATACTGTGGGAACTGGTTCATGATCTTTGCCAGATAGCGGTTCACGGCCGAGAAGATGGCCACGCCGATGCTGAAGTTCGAGGCCCAGAACAGTGTCTTGCCGTTGGCACAGGCCTGACGCACCTCGTCGCCATGCTCCGTCATCCAACCCGTAGAGCCGCTCACCACCTTCACGCCCTTTTCCCAACACTTCAGGTAGTTACCGTAGGCCGCCTGCGGGGCGGTAAACTCAATGGCGACATCCGCCGATGCAAACTCAGGGCTCTCAAAGTCCTGCTGGTTGTCAATGTCTATGATACTCACGATTTCATGACCACGGTCGAGGGCAATCTGCTCAATCATCTTGCCCATCTTTCCGTAGCCGATTAAAGCTATCTTCATTTCTCTAAACTATAAACTCTAAACTATAAACTAAACGAAAACGCTGCAAAGATACTTATTTTTATTGAACATTGAACATTGAACATTGAAAAAAATGCGTGCGGTAGCAAATTTTTCACTATTCTCTTTTCACTTTTCACTTTTTTTTGTATCTTTGCAGCGTGAAACCAATAAATAGAATGCTATGGAGCAACTACTTCATTATGTGTGGAAGCACAAATTGTTCCCTTTGAAGGAACTGGAAACAACCGACGGTAAACACGTCGAAGTGATCGACCCAGGCCTGCATAACAGGAATGCAGGACCTGACTTCTTTAATGCGAAGGTGAAGATAGACCGAACCCTCTGGGTGGGCAATATCGAGATTCACGACAAGGCCAGTGACTGGTATCAGCACCATCACGACCGTGACCCGCGGTATGACAATGTGGTGCTCCACGTGGTGGGTGAGGTGGATACCGATGTGCAGAACGCTCAAGGAGAATATCTTCCGCAGATGCAACTCGATGTGCCGCAGCATGTCAGCGATCACTATGAGGAACTCATCAAGACCGACAGCTATCCCCCTTGTTACAAGGTGATTCCTGAACTGACACGTCTGAAGGTACATGCCTGGATGGCAGCTTTGCAGACAGAACGGTTGGAGCAGAAGACCGAGGCCATTCGACACCGTGTCGAACTGTGTGGCGGCTCATGGGAGGATGCCTATTTCGTGACCCTCGCCCGTAACTATGGCTTTGGTATCAACAGCGATGTCTTCGAGCAATGGGCGCGGGTGATACCGCTGAGTGCGGTGGGCCATCACCGCGATGACCTGTTTCAGATAGAGGCCATCTTCATGGGTCAGGCTGGGCTGCTCGAACTGGAGGCGGTGCCCGACTATTACCAACAGACTGCCCTCAACGAAGGCTACTTCGCCAAACTCCGCAACGAGTACCTCTATCTGGCCCATAAGTTCTCGATGAAACCGATGGATTTTAAACTTTGGCGATTCCTCAGACTGCGGCCTCAGAACTTCCCTCATATCCGTATCTCACAACTGGCAAGCCTCTATTATCAGCAGAAGGCGGGACTGAGTCAGTTGTTGGAATGCGAGACCATCGACCAGTTGAAGACGCTCTTCAGTTCGCATGTCACACCCTATTGGGAGACGCACTACACCTTCGGTTCCACCAGTTCGAAGAATGAGAAACACCTCTCTTACGGTTCGCTCAATCTGTTGATGATCAATACAGCTGTGCCGATGCTCTTTGCCGTAGGACGCCATCAGGCCAAGGAGGTGCTATGCGACCGTGCCTTTGACTTCTTAGAGCAACTGAAACCCGAAAACAATTTTATCACTCGTCTCTGGCTACAGGTAGGCCTGCCCATTGAGACAGCTGGTGACTCTCAAGCACTGATTCAGCTCAAGAAAGAATACTGTGATAAGAAGGACTGCCTCCGTTGCAGATTTGGATATGAATATCTGAAGAGGAGTTTATAGTTTAAAGTTTATAGTTTATAGATGATTACATTTGCAAAAAGAAAATGATACACTATAATTTTTCATTTCGTAAATTGAATGTTTATCAGATATCAAGGACATTGGTTAAGGATATCTATGGGTTAGTAAATGCTTTCCCTCCCAATGAGAAATATGCGTTGGGGGATCAAATGCGGAGAGCAGTTGTGTCAATCCCTTCTAATATTGCGGAAGGGACTGCAAAAAGCTCACCAAAGGATCAATTTCGTTTTTTAGAAATATCTTATGGTTCTCTCATGGAACTAATGTGTCAGACAGAAATTGCACTTGATTTGCAATATATAAATCAGGAACAATTTACTCTTATAGAGACAGAAATTGGCGATATTTATAAAATGTTATCTTCTATGCAGGCAGCATTAAAATCCCGCATTCAAGGTAATCATCTATAAACTCTAAACAATAAACAATAAACTCTAAACTTTAAACAATAAACTCTAAACTTTAAACAATAAACTCTAAACTTTAAACAATAAACAAAAACTATGGAACAAGAAATCTTCTATGCGATGGCGTTGACACGCCTGACGAATTTTAATTTCCAGCAAGCACTGGAACTATATAAGGCTGTAGGCAGTGCACAGCAGATCTATGAACACCGGGATGAGATCGGTGATGTGGTGAAAGAAGCCACACCAAGATTGCAGGAGGCCCTGAAAGACTGGAATGAGGCGATGAAACGGACAGAATTTGAACTAAAATTCATGCAGGAGCACCAGATCCGGGCACTGACCCCGTTGGATGACGACTATCCCCAACGCCTCAGCGAGTGTGCCGATGCACCTCTTGTTATTTATTTCCGTGGCAATGCCGACCTGAATCAATCAAAGATTGTAAGCATCGTGGGCACCCGTCAATGTACGCAATATGGCAAGGACCTGATTCACCGTTTTATGACCGACCTCCGACGGATGTGTCCGAAGGTGCTAATAGTCAGCGGTCTGGCTTATGGCATCGATATCTGTGCGCACAGAGAGGCTCTGGCGTGTGGTTACGAGACGGTAGGCGTGTTGGCACACGGCCTCGACCAGATATATCCCTACCGCCATCGTGATACCGCAGTACAGATGCTCAGTCATGGTGGACTGCTGACAGAGTTTATGACCCAAACGAATGCAGACAAGCCCAACTTCGTTCGCAGAAACCGTATTGTGGCTGGTCTCGCAGACACCACCATCGTCATTGAAAGCAAGGCCAAAGGTGGCGGTCTCATCACGGCAGAGATAGCCCAGAGCTATGACCGCAGCGTTTTTGCCTTTCCTGGAGCCGTAGGTATGTCGTGTTCTGAAGGGTGCAACAACCTCATCCGTGATAATGTGGCAGCACTGATATCCAATGCCGATGACTTTGTGCGTGCAATGGGGTGGCAGGATGAGACCAGGAGAAAGGCGGCTTTAGCCGATGGAATCGAGAGAAATCTCTTCCCAAGCCTCTCGTCAGAGGAGTCTAGAATCGTGAAGCAACTCCAGCAGACCAACGACCTGCAACTGAACATCCTCAGCGTGAAGACCGGCATCCCCATCGGACAACTGACCGCCCTGCTCTTCCAACTAGAGATGAAAGGCGTCCTCAAGCCCCTCGCCGGCGGCATGTACCATTTGATATTTTAGTTTAGAGTTTAGAGTTTATGGTTTAGTGTTTAGAGTTTATGGTTTAGAGGTTTGCATGGTAATCATCTATAAACTATAAACTTTAAACAATAAACTATCATCTATAAACTATAACAATATCAATCATCTATAAACTATAAACTTTAAACAATAAACAAAATCTTTGGCGTTTTGCCAAATAAACATTACCTTTGCACCCGATTATGAAGGAAAAGTATATTTTCGAGACCCGAATGCAGGTGCGCGACTATGAATGCGACATCGAAGGAATTGTGAACAATGCCAACTACCTGCACTATTGCGAACATACCCGTCACCTGTTTCTACAACAGTGCGGCCTGAGTTTTGCTGAGATGCACGAAAAAGGCGTTGATGCCGTACTCGCCCGTATGACCATGCAGTTTAAGACACCTCTGAGACCCGACGATGAATTTATATCGCGTCTGGGCCTGACCAAAGAGGGCATAAAATACATCTTCCACCACGATATCTACCGTGCTGCCGACAACAAGCTCTGCTTCCGTGCGCAAGCAGAGCTAGTGTGCATCGTCAACGGCCGCCTCTCCGGCAGCGAGGACTACGACCGCGCCTTCGCTCCCTATCTCAGATAAACAAAATCCGTAACCAGCAAAGCCATAATTGTTACTATTCCTTTATTAACAATTAGTCCTTCAGACAGCCGATTGGAACCACTAAAACGCCATCCTTCGGACGTTTGTAAGCATACTGACCTACAGCCGTCAGTACCATCAAGAACGACGGTTTCTTCATTTTGGTTGTATCAATCTTATCCTTCAAGTCTATCAAGGCGTCCGCTCCCTCTTGAATCAATCTATCACCACCAAGCTTAATCTCTATAAGGCCATAACTCCCATTTCTCAGATGAACCACTGTATCGCATTCCAATCCACTCCTATCCCGATAATGATAAACTTTGCCGTGTAAAGTCTCCGCAAAAACCCTCAAATCTCGCACGCAAAGGGTTTCGAAGAAAAGTCCAAACGTATTCAGGTCGTTCATTAAATCATTTGGTCCAAGGTCCAAAGCTGCAATCGCTAATGATGGATCCACAAAATAGCGGTTATCAGAAGTTCGTATTGCAGTCTTTGAGCGTAGATTCGGATTCCATGCCTCCATATCTTCTATCACAAAGATTTTCTTCAATGCCTTGATATATGACGCCACAGTTTCGTCGCTCATACTTTCTGGCTCATTCGTCTTCAAATCCTCAACGATGGTAGGAATATGGGCCATAGATCCCTGCAGACGAGCATAGGAGCGCATCAGCCGTTTGGCCCGCTGTTCATCTCTCGAGACCCCGTCCACTCGCGATATGTCCGAACGGGTAATAGCTTCATAATACTCTTTTACCTGCCCTAAAGCAGCTTTTTGACTTTTCTTATTCATTGCCTTGGGCCAACCGCCACGACACGTGACAAAAGCAACGTCTTCCAATGACAGATGGCTTTCGCCTTCCACCATTTCAGCATTCTCAAAGAGTTTGCCCAGGCTCACATCGCCGGTAGATTCTCCAGACTCCCAAAGTGTCATCGGGCGCATCGTCAACCACGCAAAGCGACCTGTGCCTGTATGGTGAATCTTTGAGTCATCTGCAGGAACAGCCGAACCAGTCAGCATAAATTGACCGTCATCCCTTCGATGATCAACCTCGAATCGAATTGCGTCCCACAATTGCGGAGCTATCTGCCATTCGTCAATTAGTCTTGGGGTTCCCCCCCTCAACAACTGCTTGATATTTGTTTCTGCCAACTGAAGGTTCTGAATCATGCTGTCAGGATCATCCATATATAGGATACTTTTAGCCTGCTGTTCTGCCGTTGTAGTTTTGCCACAAGCCTTAGGTCCTTCTATCAGCACTGCTCCCATAGCCTCCAATTTTTCAGCCAAAAGACTATCAACAACTCTCTTACGATAATTAAAATGCTCTGCCATACAATAATATTTTTGTGCAAAAGTACAACTTTTCTCTGAAACAAACAAAGAATTTACTAACAATTTGGTTGTTTGGCAAGTTTTTATTTGGTTGTTTGGCAAGTTTTTATTTGGTTGTTTGGTAAGTTTTCGCTTGGTTATCAGGGCGCACTGCTTTACATAATCATAATAAAACTCTAAATCATTACTTCAAATGAGTACACATATTAGGCAAAATCTTATCAATCATCGCTGTTGGGACATTACATTCTCTTGCTATAACAGGCCAATTTGCAACTACATCTGTCACTTGCTCTATCACCTCTTTTGCATCCTTAATATTATTAGTCTTTGCAAAATTCAACAAATCCTCCTTTGTAATACCATCGAACTTACCTGCAATTGACATCTGATGCATCGAAGTCCATCCACCATTAGGATTATACGCATAACCCATATCATAAGCTGGTGATAATCGCCAATGACCATCCTTATCCATCAAGAATGAAATATTTTTCGTATGGTCATCTTGATTTCGTACGACTACATTGAAAACCATTCGTCTGAACATTTCTCGTGCAGCAGAATAAGGCAATCTGAGCAATCTCATCACGTTAAATGCCTGTTCATAAGAATATCCTCTTAACAGCCGGAAATCGTAATGCCCCAGAGCGCAGAGCGTCTGCATATGAACTTTTTTCCCATTCTCGCGATCAAAGCGCTTAGTCAAGAAGTGCGCTCTTCCATTTTCCTCAATTAATGAACAATCGGTCATCTCAATTCCACATGTTGTAGCCAATTTATAAAAAGAATACTCCAATCGTCCATAATTCTCTGTCTCACGAAATCCAGCATTGGCCGAAACCCCATCTAATTTAATCAGGTAATAATCAAAACCATCGGGTGCTTCAACCTGTCCACTTCTGACGTCACCTGTCATCTTATTATAGGCAATGATGGCTTTTGCACGTTGTCCACCAGCAGATGTTCCCAAACGTAGAATCTCTGCAATAGCTGCTTTCGTGTCATCTGTCAGATTAACACCAAACGAAGTCTTCTCATTTAGCGCATCTCGTGCAACTTCTACCAATGACTCAATCTCAAATCTTTGGTTTGGGTCATATGTGACATCTATTGCGGGTTCAAATTCTAAAGCTCCCATGCAACGCTTTCCTAAGAAACAGAGTGTTTCTACTGGATTGCTACTAGTATGTCCTGTCAATGCAAGCCAACGATCAAACAATGCCCGTCCATATGTATCTGGAAGAGAATCTGCCAACATACCTGGAAGTCCCATGAATGTCTCTCGATTAAGTCCAGCGAATGAATATACTCGTCCTTCGCGCACAGGCATCATAATTGGTGAAGGTTCTATTCTTTGCCCTATGAAACTACTATCATATTCAAATTGAGCAACCTCGTAACGTTCGTCCCATCGAAAGGTTCCAATGGGCATACCAAACATATTAACCTTTGCTACATCTACCATTCTGACTCCTCCTTCCCATCTTTACTTATTTTACCAGATGCCCGTTTTCTCTGGTGAGTTCCAGTCTTTTGCTTCAACTCGTAGTATTCGCTCGGACTCAACTGCTCCTCCTCAACAAGTGGCAATAGTACATCCAATTTGCCGAGTGTCCTAAGCAGGCGAAGAAGTACATCAAAAGAGCGTATCTCACCTTTCTCAACCTTCTTTACTACAGATAATGACACATTGGCAGAGTCACCCAAACTCTCTTGTGTGATATTCTGTTTCAACCTTAGCGACCTCAATCGCTCCCCTATTTTTGCCAATATTATGGCATCCGTCATTACATATATATCTTCCATAAAGGTCTTAAATAAAACTTTTACGATGCAAATTTACTAATAAAAGTTTAAAATAAAGCTATTATTTTAATATTTTATTTATTCTTTTATGTTTTTTATCTAACTTAAAACATAACAATATGTCTTCAATAAATATCCTGAGATATTATAAATAATATCTCAGCGGTTGCTTACTGCCATATAACATGTTATATGGCAGTAAGCCGCGCGCGTGCGTAAAATACATTTTATACTATGTATAAAATAGAAAATCCGAATTAAACCGTATTTACAAGAGTCTACAATTACTTCCTTCTAGGCTCAACTCCATCAAGCCGCAATAGCCGATACACTGTTGATTTAGACTTAATACTAAGTTGCTGTTGTATGGCAGCAATTGTTAGTCCACTCTTGTACAAAGAGCTGCAAGCTGCAATTTTATCTTTCGGTATTCCCTTGGGCCTACCAAACTGCTTTCCCTTTCGTTTAGCTTCAATACGCCCCGCCTGACATCGGTCTATAATGATTGTTCTCTCAAATTCGGCAAGTGCGGCGAAGATATTCATCATAAACTTACCTGAATTAGTACTTGCATCAATGTTATCATTCAGTGATATAAGACCAATATCACGCTTTTGTAAATCGGCAAAAATATTAACCAAGTCTTTCAGTGACCTGCCAATACGGTCAAACTTATACACAACTAGCACATCACCAGCCCTCATATATTTCAATGCAGATTGTAGTTCTGGACGCTCTTTGACTCCAGAAGCCTTCTCAACATAGATCTTGTCACACTTTGTCTGTTCCAATGCAGCTATCTGCATATCCAGATGCTGACCGTATGAACTTACACGCGCATATCCTATTTTTGCCATACATAGTTCGATTAAATTACAAAATGCAAATTTAGCAAAAATCGAACTACTTTTTGATTTCAGAAACCCTTTATTACGTTATTTTAAGAAAGTTCGATTATATTTTAATTTAATCGAACCAGCAAAAAGCATCTTTGTTCAAACTTTTCGAGCATGTTCACAAATTGTGAACAGCATTGAATTCTTGAACAAAAGTTCCTTTTTTGTGGTGGGCAGGT